>Ga0187827_10008572_pt1 | contig 11039 bp, 9 predicted proteins | sample ETNtaG_39_FD_167969 | JGI IMG/M metagenome (GOLD analysis project Ga0187827, IMG submission 167969) | Marine microbial and viral communities from oxygen minimum zone, Eastern Pacific Ocean - ETNP2014_SV_150_PacBio MetaG (Illumina Assembly) | ecosystem: Environmental > Aquatic > Marine > Hypoxic... | reverse complement strand
AGCAGAGGTTGCATTGTTGGGAGAATTTCAAGAAACTTTAGATGAAAACAAAAACACAGTTTTGTCTGGGGATGTTCAAAATATTGGCAAAAAACGAGCAGATTTTATTAAGGTTAATTTTACAATTTATAAAGACAGAAAATATAATCAGCCGCCTCAAGAATACACCGTTTTTATAGAGGGATCAATCCAAAAATTTGAAAATAATATTGTATCTAATTCTTCACTTAGTCCTAATGAAATAGGAGAATTTATGTTGGTTATTCCTAATGATTTTGGCCCGTTTATTAGCTATTCATATAATATTGATTGGGAACAATATGATTAAAAAAGCTGGAATTATTTTTTTATTATTTTCTACAATTTCTTTTTGTAATACGCGGGTTGCTTTTTCTCGCCCCTCTTCTATTATTAGGACACCCGGTTTATTGCACAACAATTTAACAAACAAATATGTTATAGGCTTTGGAGCCGAATTATTAAGCTTTAGTGATTTAAATTATTCTCCAGCAGTTTATTTTCATGGTTTGAACGTTGGGGGCTTCAACATAGGATTGTCTTATAATACACACGCAGCCATAACGCCAGGAGCTCCTATAGCAGAATCAAATTTTGGGATACATGTTGACAAAACAGTATTAAATAGAGATAATATGATTGTTAATGTTGGCGTCCATGATGTTGTTTATGAGGCAAACGCGGATCATCGTTTATCTTTATTTGCTACGTTTTCACAATTTTTTTCTTTAAATCCCCAATATGACATTTCTTATAATATTGGATTTGGTACGGGCTATTTATCTTATGATTCACACGATTATTCAGAAAGTAATATTGGGTCTCCAGCCAATTTTTTTATTTCTACTAAAATCAAAGTTCCAGTATTAGAATCATTAGGTGGATTGAAAATATTGGCAGAATATGATGGATGGGGGCTTAATGTGGGGGCTCAAATTCCTTTAAATCAATCATGGCTTATGAATGTTGGAATGACACACTTTGAAAAAATCCATAAAATTAATGATTGGCAATCGGACAACAGTGTTTATCCAGACGCAGCCGCCATTGTTTTAGGGTTCCAAATGCAAATCCCAAACCCTAATTATAATGCAATTAAAAATCCAATTATTGGTTGGGATGAAAAGCCAGATTACAGCAATCAAAACACAAACAACGATTCTTTAATTAGCCATGCAAATAAAATTATAAGCATCCTTGAAGATTCTTTAAGAATAAAAGAGTCTGAATATAAAACATTAGAGAATTTAAATCAATCCCTACAACACAAGATTAACGTTCTGGCCGATTCTATTGATGGAATGACCTTGGTTAATACAATAGTACAACAAAAATTAAATAAGGCAATGAAACACCTGTCACAATCATTAGAGCTTTATTATTCTAAACAGTATTTAGACGCATTAAGCGAAGTAGACAAAGCGTTGGAAATTTATCCAGATCTTGCAATCTCTTATGCAAGAAAGGGGTCGATTTATTATAAAATGGAGGACATTAATAAGGCAACAATTAATTGGAATATTGCCTTGAGATTAGATCCAGAATTTAGCGCAGTACGCAATATTTTATTATCTGTTAAAAACAAAAAAGAAAACAATAAACTTCCAGAATAACAAGATTAAGGAGTTGATATGGACTTAGCAACAATATTAGGATTAATTATCGGAACAGGATTAATCATTGTTTCTATGATTATTGAAGGGAGCAAAGGAGGAATCCCCATTACTGAATTTTGGAGCTCTTCAAGCCTGTTAATCGTTTTAGGGGGCACATTAGCAGCAGCAGCAGTAGCCTTTAGATTAAACGAAGTAAGCAGGGTGTTATTATTAATTAAATTTGCATTTACAAAACCAAAATTTATTTTACATGAAGTAGTGCAAGAATTTATTGATTTAGCTGAAACTAATCGTCAAGGTCCATCTGAGCTTGAAAAGGCAAAGGACAACATGAAACATTTTTTTATGAAAGATGGGGTTGAGTTCATTACCCAGGGAATTAAAATTGATGATTTAAGAGAGATTATGGAAAAACGAGAACAGTTTCGATATATGCGAGAGTCTCATGAAGCAGAATTAATGAAAAAAATGGGAGAATTTGCTCCTGCCTTTGGGATGGTTGGAACATTAATTGGATTAGTTTTTATGTTGTTTGGTATGGCCAATTCTTCTGGAGATGGTGGAATTGGAGCAATTGGACCAGCTATGGCTGTTGCGTTAATTACAACATTTTATGGAGCTGTTTTAGCGAATTTAATTTTCAATCCCTTTGCTGAAAAAATTAAATCTAGAAACAAAGAAAACAGCAAGGCATATGAATTGATGATAGAAGGGCTATGCATGTTACATGCTAAAAAACACCCCTTAGATGTAAAAGATAAATTAACATCTTTTATTCCAGCAGAAGACAGAATGAAATATTTTAAAGATGAAAATTAAAGACGAAGATAACATAAAAGAAGAACAGGTCTGGCTGCTAACATATGCAGATATGATGACTTTGCTTTTTGCGTTTTTTGTTCTTTTGTATTCTATGTCTTCTCCTGATCCGGTTAAAAAATCACAACTGCAAGAAGGAATGGCAGAAGCTTTGGGGATTCAAGGAAAAGAGTCAATGGATATGCAATCACAAAGCGAAATCAACGAAACAATTAAAGATATTATAGAAGAATTAGACCTAGAAGGCAAAGCTAGTATTAAAGCAGACCCCCGAGGCGTTGCTATGGAAATAGAGGGAGATATTTGTTTTGAATCGGGTAGCACTAATTTAGGAGAACCCTTAAAAGAAATATTAAATTTAGCAACAGATAAAATATTGAGCAATATTAATGATTATCGGTTAGTTGTTATTGAAGGCCATACAGATGCAGATGCTATTCCCGAAGAACTAAAAGAAATTTTCCCAACAAACTGGGAATTGTCTGCAGCAAGAGCTTCAAAAGTTGTAAATTATTTGATTGATATTGGTGTAAATTCTGGTAAATTACAAGCATCGGGATACGCCGATAGATGGCCCGCAAGTTTAAATTGGTCTCAAGTTAGAGGAGGGGCAGTAACAGATTCAGTAATTTTTGCAAACAATAAAACGCCGGAACAAAAACGTTTAAATCGAAGAATAAAAATTATTTTTACAAAAAATTAAAAATTATTTGGAGCCAAATAAATGAACAATAAGATTAAATTTTATTTTATTAGCATAATATTATTACTTAATTCTTTTGTTTTTACACAAAACGCAGAATTAATTACTCAGAAAATAAACGTTGAGAATGCAATTCGTGATAAAGTGAGTGTTATGATTACAAAGCTAGTTAATCGTGATGATTTTGTGATTATTGTTAATGCCCGCATGGACCAGAAACCGTCGTTTCAAGTTAATTCCACTGAAAATTCCAAAAACAGGGAACAAGAAGCCAACAAAGAATCTGGGTATAGCCCAATACCAGGATTATTGCCGACAATGCCTAAACAAACAATTTATGAACCAGAAAAAAGTAGCGCTTTTAGTTATTCTATAGAAAAATATTTATTATATGGCTTAGACATCGCAATTTATCTAGATCAAGAGGTAACAACAGGCAGTTTGCAGCAGAACATTAAACGCTTAATTTTAGACACACTTCCTGAAATTGTTGATTGTGATGATTGTATCCGTTTTGAAACCATGCAAATTAATAGTTCTAAACAATCTGGAACATATCAGGATATGTTGGATAAAATAGCAGAATTAGAAGAAGATAGACGACAAGCAGAGCAGCAAATAATGAATTGGAAATTTAATCAATTAGAAGAGCAGCTTGTAATTGCTGATGATGCAAGAAATCAATGGGAAGAACAAGCAAGGGAAAGGGAAAAAGACAGACAGGCAGCTGATTCTGCAAGACTAAACAAATTACAAAAAATTGAAGAAGAATATAGAAGGAGGCAAGATTCTTTATATTTAACCACATCATTAAAATTAGATGACGCAATTCGAGGAAGAATTCAGTCTGAAGAAGACTTAAACAATAAATTAATTGACATTATAAAATCAGGCATTAATCAAAAAGTTAATGAAGACGTTGTAAAAAGTGAAAGCAAGGATTATAATAATATTGATTTAGATCGCAACCTTAGCTCTGGAAACAATCTAATGCTTTGGATTGTTGTTGCTATTATTATATTGTTATTAATTGTTTTATTGATTGTAGTTTTAAAAAATCAAAAACCAGTTTATTTGAAACCAAAAAAAAATAAAGAGACAGAATCACAAGAAGCAACTATATCAACATCAGAGGGGACAACTAACAATCAAACTCTTGCTAATGATAATCAAGATGTCCAGCGCTCAGAACTTAATTCGTTAAGACAATCAGCGGTTTCAATGAGCGTGGGACAAAAAGAAGGGGCAACTCAAATTGTCAAGGATTGGCTTGATACAGAAGAAGGTTCAGAGGAAAAGAATGAAGAGGAAGCAGATTAAACAATGTCAGAAAACAGCATAGAGGAATTAGCCGGATTAGACAAGGCTGCAATTTTATTTAAAGTTTTAGGAGAGTCTTTAGCATTATCAATGTTTCAGGGGGTTTCTGAAGCAAATCTTTTGCGTATTCGTGTACGATCTAAAGAATTATTAAATATCCCATTTACAGTCAAAAAAGCGATAGTTGAAGAATTTTATTTTAAAATGATGACTTTAAAATATCGTCAGTCTAATAAATCTAAAAAACTTTTTAGTTTTATCGATGACTTAAATGATGAACAGGTTTATTATTTAATTAGCACAGAATCTTCTCGTATTATTGCTTTAGTAATTGACCAATTATCAGAAGAAAGAAAAATTAAAATATTGAATCGTTTTGATGGATCAGCTAAACACAATATTATTGTTGAATTTGCAGAGCTTGATGATATTCCATTAGAAGCCGTAGTTAATACAGCCTTGGAGCTAAAGAAAAAAATATCGTTTATTCCTGGACCAAAAGAATTTACAAGGGGCGGAGCAAAAAGCATTGCTGGTATTTTAAATCAAATGTCAATGGACGATTCAGAACAATATTTACAACAAATTGAAATAGATGACCCAGAATTATTTGCAAAAGTAAAAAAATATTTTTTATCTTTTGATGATTTATTAGATATGCCAGAGCATGTAATGCAAACATTTTGGAGAAACCCTGAACTAGATACCGACATATTAGCGAAAGCATTAAAAGGGATAGAAGAATCAATAATAGAAAATATTTTGTCTTTTTTACCAAAAAGGAAACAGGCTATGTTTTCTCCTATTAAAGACCCGCTCTCAAAAACAGACTCTGAAAAAGCAAAATTAGATATTTTGCAAATTGCTAAAAACATGGGCAAGGCCGGAGAATTGAATATTGAAGATATTTTGTCTGAAGCCGATATAATCGACTAATCTGTTTTATTGTGGCCCTAAAATTATATTTACAATTGATACAATATCTAAAACATTAATTGTTTGATCCTCATTAATATCTGAACAAGCATTATAATTATCGGGGCAGTCGGCACATAAAATAATATTAACCGTTAATACAACGTCTAGTACATTAATTGCACTATCTCCATTAGCGTCCCCTAATAAAGAACAGGAGGATCCTCCGCTAAAAGAAAAATCAAGAATAGTTGTTTCTGCTCCACCATCGCTAAAATTAAAAGTAGCATTCCCATCTGTAAACAAACTATCAAGATTTAATGTAAACACAGCCCCTTCTAAATATGTGTGGTCAGAGGGAATCATGTTGTAATTTTCTCCAGCCAATTCAACAGAATGATTAACAGCCAAATTTCCTTCTGTGTCCGTATAAAGAACAGTTAGATTTCCTGTGTTTTCATCATAAGAGGGGTCGGACAAAACAGGGGGAGTATTTCCATCTTGATGTTGTGTGCTCATTACAAAAACACCAACATCTCCAGTATCCAGGATTTCTGTAGCAATATTTAAACCATCAAGACTTGCTGATATGGTTGTTCCAACCAATACAACACCATTAACAGAATTTGGCCATGTTCCCCATTGAGAATCATTGATTAAATAATCCATATTAACGTTTGCTTGAAAAGAATTTCCGCTTGTAGAATAGCCAAAATCTTCAGTTATAGAACTAAATCCCCCAACTTCACCTGTTGCTAAATCTCCATCAACCTTATATAAAGCTGGATACAACTGACCAAAACCACCATCTCCATATCCTAAAGCATATGCGACTTGTTCTTCAGCGTCTGGATTAATAATAGCAACAACAAATAAATTCCATGGACCAAACAACCCACCTTCATCACAACAGGCTCCCACCAAATCTAAAGAAGCATATAATTTATTGTCACTATATGATCCTCTCACACCAGTAATATCATAACTTGAACCAGCATCACCAACGTCGTCTGCCCCAACAAGAGCATATAAATTATTAGATGGAGTCCAGCTATCATTTGCATTATATGGGGACTGTGTTACCAACACATCTCCAAAATCTAAACCAAGTGCCTCAGAATTAACAAGGCCAGAAAGATACCAATATATATTGTTACCACCACCTGTTGTGGTAATTGCTTCCCAAGTTGACTCATAACCAGAAGAATTTAACGGATATACATTATTATTATTAGACCATATATTTTGGCCGTCTGTTGAAACATAAATATTAGCTTCTACGCCAAACGAGGTTAATGTATCACCTAAATCAGCATGTGTAATAAATTCAACACGAGGAGCAGATGATGCCAAATTTGATAAATATTCTTCTCTAACCTGCGGTAAAATAGCATTAACTTTGGCTTTTGCATTCATCGCTTCTTGCCAGACATGCTTTGCAACTTTATCTAAAATTTGATTCATTTGTTCCGTTGTTGGTTGATTATAGTTTGCTATCATCATAGAACAAATTATAGTGATTGTTAACATCAATTTTTTTATCATAATGCATCCCTTCTTGTTTTCTATCAATAAATATTTTGCGAGTCAAATATAATATATATATATAATATAAAGAAAATAAATTTATTTATATTGATAATTGAGCAGATTTCAAATAAGCAATTGGAACCCTAAAAGGGGAACAGCTAAGATAACTGACCCCAGCTTTAAATAAAAACTCAATTGATTCGGGGTCTCCTCCATGTTCTCCACAAATTCCAATTTTAATTGCGGGCTTAATTTTACGAGCTTTATTAATTGCAATATGGATTAATTCTCCAACTCCATCTTGGTCCAGAACATGAAAAGGATCATTTTTAATGATTTTTTCATTAAGATATTTAGGTGTGAATGATCCAATGTCATCACGGGAAAAACCCCATGTTGTTTGTGTTAAATCATTTGTTCCAAATGAGAAAAAATCAGCATGTTTGGCAATTTGATCAGCAATTAAACAGGTCCTTGGTAATTCAATCATTGTTCCTATTGGAATTTTTATCTTATATTTTTTTGTTAAGTTAGAAATAATATTTTTTTGATGAAGAAATTCCCCCAGGCTTCCAACTAAAGGAATCATGATTTCTGGCTGAGGATTAAAGCCATCTTTTTTTAATTGAATCACGGCTTTGATAATTGCATTGGTTTGCATTTCTGTGATTTCTGGGTAAGTAATTCCTAATCTGCAGCCCCTATGTCCCAACATAGGATTGGTTTCATGTAATTTATTAATGGTTGTAATAATTTTTTTATTTGGCACTTTTAGTTCTTTTGCAATAGTTTGAATTTGCTTGGGATCATTTGGTAAAAACTCATGTAAAGGAGGATCAAGGAGCCTAATTGTTACAGGGAGATTGTTCATCGTTTTTAAAATTTGATAAAAATCATTTTTTTGAAATGGCAATAGATTTGCAATAGCTTGTTTTCGTTCCTTTGAATTATTAGCAAGAATCATTTTGCGCATTTCTTTAATTCTATTCGGTTTGAAAAACATATGTTCAGTCCTGCACAATCCAATTCCAGTTGCCCCTAATTCTAAGGCTGTTTTTGCATCTTTTGGATTATCGGCATTTGTCCTTACCTTTAATTGACTAATAGATTGTGATATATTTAATAATTCATTAAATAATTTATTTTTTTTGATTTTTGGTTGAATTAATTTAATTTTTTGATTATAAACACGGCCATTAGATCCATTAAGAGTAATCCAGTCATTTTTTCTTATAATTAATTTTTTTGTTTTAAAATATTCTTTTTGATAGTTAATTTCAACTTCTTTACAGCCGACGACACAACACTTTCCCCAGCCTCTTGCCACAAGTGCAGCGTGTGATGTAATTCCTCCTCTTGATGTTAAAATTGCTCTTGCTGCAAACATGCCATGTATGTCTTCAGGAGAGGTTTCTTCTCTTACTAAAATGACATTATGGCCTTTTTTATATTGTTGTTCTGCTTCATCTGGACAAAAAACAACCCTTCCTGTTGCTGCTCCTGGTCCCGCAGCTAAACCAACAGCAATAGGTTGGAGTTTTTTGTGTAGGCTGTAATCAATCGTTGGTAATAAAACTTCATTAATATGATGAGAATTAATTTTATTTAGCATGTTTTTTTTAGATAATATTTTTTCTTTTAACATATCTAAAGCAATTTTTATTGTAGCGGTTCCGCTACGCTTTCCAGCTCTTGTTTGCAAGATCCACAATTTATCTTCTTCAATAGTAAATTCAATATCCTGCATTTCTTTGTAATGTTTTTCTAATCGTTTTTGCACTCCATTTAATTCTTTATATATTTTTGGCAACTTAATTTTTAAATCATTTTGAGTATTGGCATAAATAGGAAAAGGGGTACGAATTCCCGCCACCACATCTTCTCCTTGAGCGTTCATTAGCCACTCTCCAAAAAAAACATTTTCTCCTGTGGAAGGGTTTCTTGTAAATACTACACCAGTTGCAGAATGGTTGCCCTTATTTCCAAAAACCATGCATTGAACATTAACGGCTGTGCCCCAATTATTAGGGATGTTCTCAATTTTTCTATAATTAATAGCACGTTTCCCGTTCCATGATTTGAATACAGCCTCGATGCTATTCCATAGCTGTTTTTTCGGCTGTTCAGGAAAAGGTTTACTCAATTTTTGTTCAATTTTTTTCTTAAACAAATTACAAATTTCTATTAAATTAGATTGATTTAATTCATTGTCTAATAGATACTTGTTTTTTTGTTTTATTTTTTCCAATATTTTTTCTAATTGAACCCTGATATTTAGATTTTTTATTGTTGAATCTCCTTTTTCCATAACAACATCTGCATACATCATAATTAATCTTCGATAAGAATCATAAGCAAAATTAGAATTTTTTGTTTGTTTTTGTAGTCCTATAACTGATTCAGAATTTAAGCCTACATTTAAAACAGTTTCCATCATTCCTGGCATGGATTGTCGTGCCCCAGATCGGATAGAAAATAAAAGAGGATTATGATTGTCTCCGAATTTTTGTTTCATAAATAATTCAATTTCATGAATTGCTTTATTAGTTTGTTTTATTAATCCAGGAGGATATTTCCCATGTTTCATAAAATATACACACGCTTCTGTGGTAATTGTAAATCCGGGAGGAACAGGGATTTTTAAATTGGTCATTTCTGCAAGATTTGCTCCCTTACCTCCAAGAAGATTGTTCATTTCAGATGAACCTTCTGCAGCATTATTAAAAAAAGTATAAACGTATTTTTTCATATATAATTATTTCACGAATTATTATATCATTGATTGATTAGTGCTTTATAAATTACACAGAGTCTATTATTATTGACAATATTTAATATATTATTACTATTGGTAGCAATATGTGCCAGATACTAAAAAAATCACATTATTGAACCAGGATTTTATTGTAATTCCATAATATCTACATTAAGTTATCTATCGCAGAATACACAGAATTAGGAGGATAATGTTTATATGAAAATAGAACGAATGAATAAAGGATCTTGGGGAAAAGTAAGAGCTTTTTTTGATCTTTCAACCAAAGAAGGATTTACAATTAAAGGTTTTAAATTAATTGAAGGCATTAATGGTTTGTTTGTTAGTGTCCCTAGTCAAAAAGGGAAAGATGAGGAATGGTACGAGACTGTTTGGATTGAGTCAAAAGAATTAAGAGAGAACCTAAATAATACGGCGATTAATACATATAATGAGGGGATGTCTTCTGGTATGGATCAAAGACCCAAACCAACAACTCAAGTTGATAATTTTGATCAAACAATTGGAGAAAATTTGTCGGATAAAAAAACAGGAACATCAGAACAAGCAGAACCTGATAAAGAGCCAGAAGGAAAGCTGGTTTCTGATCCAAAATTCAATGAGGATGACATTCCATTTTAATTATTTAAAATGATGAAAATTTTATTTTCAACTATTGGTCAAAAAATACAAATTGCATTATCCGGATTATTGCTTTCAGTTTTTTTATTATTTCACCTAATTAATAATCTGGCCTTGTTTTCTGGCCCAGATGTTTTTAATAGCATGGTTGGATTCCTAGAAAACATTAAACCAATTATTAGAATTATGGAATGTGGTCTTTTATTAGTTTTGTTGTTACATATTATAAATGCTTTAAGCTTGAATTATAAAAATCAAAAAGCCACACCCCTACAATATTCATATGATGCTCAATCAGAGATTACAACTTTAAATTCTAGAACAATGGCTGTATCTGGTAGTATTATTTTAATTTTCTTTATTATACATTTATCATATATGTGGTATACTTATCAAATCCATGATTTCCTTCCAGGCGAAACATATTATGATGTGATTTTGCGCACAAAACTAGGGTTTTTAGGTCATTCTCCTACCGCTTGCTTTTATATTTTGTCTATTATATTAATTGGGGTCCACATAAAACATGGTTTTCAGTCCTCTTTAAAAACTTTTGGTATTTTTTCTGGATCCAAACTATATATATTGAATTATTTTGGGTTTGTTTTTTGGGGGATAATACCAGGTTTGTTTATTGTTATTGTTGTAGCTATACAGCTAGGGATTATTCGCTAGACAGTTTGACTAAACATTTAAAACTTATTGTCTACATGTTTTTTCA
>Ga0187827_10008570_pt1 | contig 11041 bp, 14 predicted proteins | sample ETNtaG_39_FD_167969 | JGI IMG/M metagenome (GOLD analysis project Ga0187827, IMG submission 167969) | Marine microbial and viral communities from oxygen minimum zone, Eastern Pacific Ocean - ETNP2014_SV_150_PacBio MetaG (Illumina Assembly) | ecosystem: Environmental > Aquatic > Marine > Hypoxic... | reverse complement strand
CAAATAAACTAATTTGGGTTTAGATCTGTGTCTTGTCTGTGGTTCCGCATTGTATGAACAGCTAGCTTTGCGTGTCAACGCAAGCACGGGGTTATTTCGTCACACCCAAAGTAGAGGCACTCAAACCGGATGGTGGTAGTAACCGAAAGTCCGATCGGATACGACCCGAGGTCTCGGAACGTCCAGGACGACCCCTACCCCTACTACCACCGGTTGTTAGACGAGGCGCCCGTCTATCACAATCCAGACTTGGGGATTTGGGCTCTCTCGCGCTACTCCGATGTTCAAAAAGCATTTAGAGACTGGAAAACGTTCTCAAGCGCCGAAGGCGTCAATCTAGAACCAGGCTTCACTGAACTCATCGGCCCGGAGATCCTCAACATGGACCCGCCCCGACATGACTTACTTCGCCGGGTAGTCCGCCACAACTTCACTAAGTCCACGATCGGTGGCTACGAGAAGATGGTGCGGGCATTCGCTGAAGAGTTACTCGATCGTCTCATCGACGCGGGAGGCGGTGACTTCGCGACCGACTTTTCCCACCGGCTACCTGTGCTCGTTATATGCAAGCTGATGGGGATCCCTCTTGAGGATGAGGGAAAGGTTCGCCGCCTGGCCGCCGACATGCTCCTCTATCTCTCGGGGACGGAGGAGCACGTTCACACAGCGGTGGCGGCCGGGAACGAACTGCGCGAGTACTTCGGGCATCTGGTCAGAGCCCGCTCTCAACTCCCTCAAGACGACACGATCTCGGCGTTGGCCAATGCCGAAATCGATGGAAAGCCGCTGGCTCCAGAGGAGATCTTCGGGATGTGTCTCATTATCTACTTGGCGGGCAATACAACGACGAGTTCACTCGTGTCGAATGGCCTTTACGTATTAGCTCGCCATCCCTCGCAACGGGCACTGCTAGCCGCTGATCTAGGGGCCATCGAGGCCGGTGTTGAGGAGTTGCTCCGATTCGAGTCTCCGGTGCAGTGGTCGTCGCGAGTCACAACCTGTCAGGTCGAGTTGCATGAGACGGTAATCCCCCAAGGAGCGCGAGTCATGATGCTGGTCGGAGCAGCTCACCGTGATACTCAACAATGGGAAGATCCAAACACGCTGAACGTTTTACGGCCCCCAAAGCCCCACCTTGCCTTCGGTGAGGGTGTCCACCTCTGTATCGGTGCGCCGTTGGCCCGTCTCGAGGGTCGGATCGCCTTCGAACTTGTGCTGTCCCGAATTCCTAACTACCAGTTGGCCGGTGAAGTAGAGCGTCTGTACATCTCCACTGAACGAGGTTTGGCTCGACTGCCACTGTCCATTTAAGGGTGAACGGTTAGAGGGGGTCAGGTCCACACGGCGTTGCGGGTTCTCGTTCAGATCCCGTCTTCGAGGTAGCCGATAACTTCGCCTACTTCTATCTCTACATCTTCATCAGCTTCGTAGACGATCTCGATAAGAGTTCCCGCACCGAAAGACTCCATCTCTATCACCACTTTGTCGGTTTCGATTTCGGCAATCGCCTGCCCTCGGCTCACTCCATCGCCTACCGACACAAGCCATGAGACGATCGACCCGCTGGTCATGTCATAGCCAAGTTTCGGCATGGAGATCGGAACTCGCATCTAGCTGGAAGCCGTCGCTCTGATCGCACTTTCAATTCGCTCGACGCTGGGGACCATCAGATCCTCCAGAGGTGGACTATGGGAAATGAGAACATCCGGCATACTCACCAGCGTCGGCGGATTCTGCCAAGAGAAACCTGCCTCGGTCAGGCGGGAGACCACAGCCGATCCCCACCCGCCCTCGTGGTACTGCTCCTCTAGAACAACCAAGCGACCGGTCTTTTCGAGACTCTGCCTGATTGTGGACAAATCGAGCGGACGCACCCACCGGATATCGATGACCTCCGCATCGATTCCTTCTCCTTTCGCGGCGAGGGCCTCCGATGCCTCAAGGGCACGGTGGACCATCAGAAGCGATCCAACAACGGTCACATCGGATCCTTCTCGGAGTATCTCGGCCTGACCGATTTCCGGAAGGCTGGTGTCCCCCCGGACCAGTGGCCCCTTGACTCCATGAAGCGCCTTGTGCTCGAACACGACGACGGGATTGTTCTCCTGGATCGCTGTCCTCAGTAACCCGTAGGCGGACTGCGGAGACCCCGATACGGCAATCTGTAAACCGAGAAACTGTAGGAACCAAGACTCGCCGGTACTTGACGTTTGAGCACCAAAGCGACCGCCTCCTCCTCCACTGGCCCGCACAGTGACCGGTGCTGAAGTTTGCCCTCCGGACATGAAGCGCAGACGAGGCATCTCCATCGCAATGGCGTCATAGGCAGTAGGAAGAAAATCGCTAAACATGATCTCCACTACCGGCCTCATACCGGTCATGGCCATCCCAAGAGCCATCCCACAGAACCCGTTCTCAGCGATTGGTGTGTCGATGAGACGGTCTCCTCCGTACTTCTCGTACAGGCCCTCAGTGGTCTTGAACGGTCCGCCGGCTGCGGCAATGTCTTCGCCGAGCAGTACGACACTTGGGTCGGAGGCCAGCTCGTCGTCAAACGCCAACCGAATGGCCTCCCGGTAGGTGACCTCAACTGCTTCGTCAACCACGCCGTCGGCCCTAGTCTGCGAGGACATAACTTTCAGCCTCCTCAAGGCTCGGCCAGGCGCCGGTTTCCGCCCGGTCGGAGGCTTCATCGACCATTGCCTGGACTTCCTCCCAAAGGGTGTCGCGCTCGGCTGCCGAAAGGATTTCCGCTTCCTCAAGACGGGCACCAAGAATGTCGATCGGATCACGAGCTTTCCAAGCATCAAGTTCCCCGTCTGGCCGGTAGGCCCCCGGGTCGGTACGGGAATGCCCGCTGTAGCGGTACGTCTTGGCCTCAATCAGAGTCGGTCCCTCACCAGCAATAGCGCGCTCCCGGGCAGCTGCAACCACGTCATAAACTGCGATCGTGTCCTGCCCATCGACAACGGTGTTGGCCATGCCATACGCATCTCCTCGGTTGGCGATGTCTGCAACCAGGGCGGTGGACTTCCGGTAAGGGGTGTACTCCCCATACTGATTGTTCTCGATCACGAACACGCCTGGAACCTTCCAAAGTTGTGCCATGTTGAGAGCTTCGTGGAACGCGCCAATGTTGCAGGCCCCGTCGCCAAAGAAGGTGATGGATATTCGGTTCTGGCCGAGAAGTTTGGCGCTCATGGCCGCTCCGGCACCAAGTGGTACGGCAGCGCCGATGATCGCTGGTGACCCGAGCATGCCTAAGGAGAAGTCGGTGACGTAACTCGAGCCCCCCATGCCTCGACAGGCACCAGTGGTCCTTCCCATGATCTCGGCAAACAGTGGCTCTAGGCCCATGCCGCGGGCAAGGGAGTGGTGATGACCCCGGTAAGTACAAACAACCCAGTCCTCCGCTTGGAGTGCGGCATGGGCCCCGACTGCGACTCCCTCGTGGCCCTGGGCCAAGTGCACGGTGCCGGGAACGAGGCCTCGCATGTAGATCTCCATGATCTTGTCCTCTGCAAGCCTGATCTCAACCATTTTCCTGAACCATTCCACAAGTGTGGAAGAGGTAAGCGATAAGAGAGGGTCGGTCACTGGATCAAGTGCGAAGAGTTGCGCGGGTACGCCTGATATCAGTCGGGCACGGGGCCGAGAACGATGCCCAACGGTTCTAGGAATGCAGGCACATCGGCGAATTCCCAAGACTCGATCAACTGCCCGCCCTCGACACGGAACATGCTGATTGCCTGTGTTCCAGCATGGTTGCCTGTCGGGGGGATGCCATTGAACTCACCTGTGTGAGTTCCACCGAACTCGATGTGACACGCAACCCAATCATCCTCTGCCACAGTCCGGAGGAGATCGATCTTAAAGTCGGGAAAGCCTCCACGAGTATTCGCTGCCCACTGCCTCAGGCCCTCGGGGCCTGGTGGGTAGTCCGGCGGGACGTGATGGTCCACAAAGGTGGGGGCGATGATCGCATCGGCCAAAGAATCGTCGCCAGCGGTCCAGAAGTCCTCGTAGAGCTTTCGCACTAGTTCCTTGACATCGGCGCTCACTGAACCCCCGCTCCTTGTAGTCTCACCTCGGTCATCCACAAGCCTGGCCGTTCGCCTGCTCGACCGAAAACCCTGCTACTTCACATATGAATCGGCGTTCTGCTAAGTGATGAATGGTAGAAGCACCCCATTCGACTGTCAACACAACCATGACAGGCGGGAGGTGGGACTCAAAGTTCAGCTGCCCAGTCCGTGGTCTCGATCAGTTCTCGAATCCGATTGAGGAAAGCTGCGGCGTAGGCACCGTCAAAGGGGCGGTGATCCCAGGCCAGACCGAGTACCCCGATGGACCGTACTGCCACAGTTTCTTCGCCCGCGTCATCCAGTACAACTGAAGGTTTTCTTTGCACCCCATCGGTGGAAAGGATTGCCACCTGTGGTTGGTTGATGATTGGAAACGAGAGCAGCGTCCTGTAAAAACCTGGGTTCGTAACAGTAAAGGTTCCCCCAGCCATATCGTTTGGGACAAGTTCTCCTGCTCGGGCACGTCGCGCGATTTCTGCAAGTGCTCGTGTCGTGTCGGCCAGCGACAGGTCACCCACCTTGTGAATCACGGGAGCCATCAAACCTTCGAAGCCAAGGTCAACAGCCACAGCGAGGTTCACATCGCGGTAAACAACCAACTCTCCCTCGCCTACTGAGGAATTGACCTTCGGGTACTCGGCTATGGCCCCGGCCAGTGCACGAACAAGAAATGGCAAGTAGGTAAGACTGGATCCCTCAGAAGCCTTCCAAGCCGAGCCGTGTGTGCGCCTCGCTACATCCACTGCCTCGTAGTCGACCTCCATAGTTGTCAGAACATGAGGTGAGGTCACCTTTGACCCAACCATGTGTTTACTGGTGCGCTTGCGGATTGACGAAAGTTTCTCGACCTTCGTCGAGTCCTCCGTGTCTTGCTCTTGGCTTAGATCTTCGGTCATCGCTCCCCTTCACAGAAGTGGTTTAAGTTCCTTCTTACGCTAGACCCCTACATAAGTCGCACAGTCCACATCCCGCCCTGGCCGTACATCCTCGGCTAACCGATAGGTTCGGGATGAACGATCCATCTCGGCCAGGTCCTCGATTCGAATGGTGAGAGGATCGATGATTCCGCTATCCACTCCGGCGTCAAGCGCTAAGGCAAAGAAAGCGTTGTTGATCACCGCCCGGCTCGGAAGCCCGAGGGAAACGTTGCTGCATCCTCCGGGGATGTGGATCTCAGAGCCAAACTTCTGACACAATTCCCGAACTGAGTAGAGGACATGGACACCGAACTCGCCATTGACCGCGATCAGAAACACAACTGGATCCACGAATAGATCCCGCTCTGGAAGTCCCTTCCGGGCGCCTCTTCGCTCATCCGGCCCGCGTTTCGAACCCTTCCCTCGGTCCCGTCAGGCTGGCCGGAGTCCCCTGCTCCACAACACAGCGGGTGACTGAACAATCCGAGTTCCCGCACGTGAAGAACTCCCTCAAGACCCTTGAGTTGCATTCGGAGATGGCTGAGGCCCTCCGAGTTCGCGACGTAACACGAATGAGAGCAGCAATCGACAACCACTACCCGGGGCATCTGGTCGCCCCTTCTCTCTCCCTTGACAGACACTGGCGCCCGTCTTAGCGTCAGAAGCGACCGATAACACACCGATTCAGAGTGTGGAAGGTCTAGCCAGTGTGGGGAACCGCACCGGTAGCAGGTCCCCCAACCAAACTGCGAGGCCCCGGATCATGACTCTCAAAGCTAGGAAGTTCGACCATGTCGCCGTCACCGTCAGCGACACCGAAGCATCACTTAGTTTCTACGTTGGACAACTCGGACTACAACAAGTGGAACAGCACCAGCTCGAAGGCGACAAAGTTGACGAAGCCAACGGTCTTTCGGGCGCCCGCGCTCAGTCGACCCGCCTGATCGCCCCGGAGAGCCCCAATGTGCTGATCGACCTTCTCGAGTACTGGGACCACGATGCCCAAGATCACATCACGCCACACGGTTCAGTCGGATCCTGCCACTTCGCGCTTGTAGTCGACGATCTCCCGGAAGCAGTAGAGGAACTGCGGGGGAAGGGCGTCGAATTCATTTCGGGACCTGTCAACTTCAAGTTGACGGAAGGTTCGGTCAGCGTCTGCTTTTGCGAAGACCCGGACGGCAACCTCGTGGAGCTCATGGAGGAGTACCAGCAGTACTAGAAGGTTCAGGCCTGAAACCCCAAACCGACGCGCCGGGCAAGGCCTGGAGAGTGCGGGCTGGTCGGCGCTAATTCTCGGTTTTGCCAGGGGCTCCAAACTCCTTCAGATAACTGGCTGCACCTTCAGTCAGTTGGGCGTACGACGGCTGCCAAGCCGTAGCGCCACCGTCGACCATCAACACCGAGCCGGTCATATATGAAGCCTCATCGCTAGCCACAAATAGGACGGCGTTAGTCACCTCATCGCAATAGGCGAATCGGGCGAATGCGGTCAACGACGCGTAGTTGGCAATATCGGGCGAGCCCTTCAGCGGGTGATTAATCATCATCGCCGAGTCCTGCATCCCGGTTGGACACACCGCATTAGCACGAATCCCCCAGTTTCGACAGTCCTGGGCGACGCACCTCATCATACCGATCACCGCATGCTTGGATGTGTTGTAGTCAGCTTGGTGTTCATTGGCTATCACACCGGAAACCGATGAAATAAACACGATGTTCCCGCCTGATTCCTGAACTTTCATCTGGAGGGCCGCAGCCTTCGCGCAAAGGAATGGTCCGTTCAAATTGACCCGAATCGTGTTCTCCCACTCGTCTTCATCTATCTCCACAAAGTTCTTACCAGCGCCAAAAATCGCTGCATTACAGACAAGTACATCAAGCAAACCGTAGGTTTCCACAGTGGCCTGAACTGCGGCCGACACATCCTCGGCAACGGTCATATCCATCTGTTGGGCCGTCGCCTCTCCTCCGCTCGATCGGACCTGTTCCACAACCGCGTTTGCCGCTTCGCCATTGATGTCGGCAACAACCACTCTCGAACCTTCAGCCGCAAAGCGGCGAACGATGGCCCCACCCAGACTTTGCCCACCGCCCACGACCAGTGAAACCTTGTTTTTCAACCTTGCCATTTTCTCCTCCTGTCAAGTAGGCAGTTCAGCCATCAGTTATTTACCGGGCCATATGCTGCAACTGAGCGGTGACCTCCTCATTCCTGAGTTCAACAACAGCACCTACGGCGACCACCTCCTACCCAATACTCGAATGGACCGGACCGAGGACAAGGTCTTCGTGGTCGACCAGCCACTGTTCGAAGTGTCGGATAGTCCCCGACTGGAACAACAACAACACCGCAGTTTCTTTCCAGTCCGGTACGGGTCCATTATCTGAACCGACACGAGACAGACCTAGGAATGTTTCCCAGTCGTTATTGCCAACCAGTTCAATGGTCATACCGGCGTCTCTCCGATCTCCCCTGCGAAAAGAACACCCTGCCGGGGGGTGTCGAGCCGTAGAGCCTTTCGGAATGACCGGGTAATCTCGAAGCATCCGGGGGGCGGTGCCGGCTCGGGGGGCGATGGCAGCGGCTCGGGGGGCGGCGGCTCAAGCGTGGTCGTCATCAGGTGGTGGCTTGTTGGGGGCGGTCTCGTTGACATCGATGCTCGGGTAGGATTTTCCGAGGACTCATAGGTACCGGACCCACGGGCACCGGAATGGCAGGAAGCACTGGAATGGCACCTCTGATGGTGGGAGGCCGTCTGATCATCGACAAGATAGCCCTTGTCGTCGCCGACCAGCGTGGGAGACCGTGGGCAGTGGGCACAGTGGGTAGTTGACAGATAAGGCGGCTCTCGATACGGGAACTCTCGCAGGCGCCGCCTTGGACGTGTTCGACCCCGAACCACCGGACCTTGGACACCCGATCTTCTCCCACCCCCGGGTGCTGGTAGCACCACATGCGCTCGGACTGACCACACTGTCCCGCCAGAGGATCTTTGAGGACATGAGCCAGAGCATCCTGGCGGTGCTGCGCGGCGAGCGACCAGAAGTAGTTGCGAACCCGGAGGTCTACCAATAATGACGAAAAGCAGGTGAAGTCATGGGACGCATCGAAGGCAAGTGAGCGGTAGTCACAGGCGGCGGCCGGGGTAAGGCGAGACAGTCGCCCGGTTGTTCGCAGAGGAAGGCGCCCGGGTCTTGGTGGCCGGTGTTGACCTGTCCAAGGTTCAGTGGCGACAAACAACAGGTCACTTGCAGTTCTGGCCGCGGCACCCGGTGCAAGAGATCGCCGGACGCATCGAGCACCTGGATCTGTCTCCCGAGCAGGGCCTACTAGCTTGTCTTTATCGTTTTAACATCGCTCAGTCGCCTCCACTTGCTCACCCGTAGTCCATATATAGGACCTGGTCTCATTTGCAATTCGTAGTAGTGCTACCCTGACCATGCATCTATCGTCGGTCTGAAACCACCGGCCTGATTGCTTTTTTCTGAATTGAGAGGAGTGATAAGACGTGAGGCACCCGATTCACGATGACCTCCACAACGCTCTGCTTGCCTTTGACGAAGAAGAGGTGGGACGCCTGACGGTCGCCAGCATCGAGGCAGGCGTGGACCCACTCGAGACCATCGACGTCCTGACAGAAGTGATCACCGTTATCGGCGACAGATTCGGCACTGGGGAACTGTGGCTCCCCGACCTGATGCGAGGCGCCAGAAGTATGAACAGAGCCATGCCGCTTCTCCAGGAAGAAATTAGATCGAGAGGAGGGACGCCGAAATTTCACGGCAGTGTCGTGATCGGCACCGTATTTGGCGACGTTCACAGCATAGGGCTTGACCTCGTGGCTACGTTGCTGGCCGCAGGAGGTTTTAACGTAAGGAGGCTTGGGGTCAACGTCCCGGCCGACACCTTTATCGACGCAGTTCGTACCGACCAACCAGACATACTCGGCTTGTCGGCCCTGTTGACCACAACGGCACCTCAACAGAAGAGAATCATTCAGCACCTGGAAGAAGAAGGTTTGCGAGAACAAGTTAAGGTCATTGTGGGAGGCGGTGCCATCACCCAGACCTTCGCTACAGAGATCGGGGCCGATGGTTTTGCGCCCAACGCACACGGGGCAGTCGATCTGGCGATGAATCTGGTCGCGACCTAGGGAGTCCCCATGACTCAAAGAGGCTTTCAAAGGCGAGTCCCACCTCTAGAGATCCTCACCCCAGAAGATGTCGCCGCCATTAAAGGTGCAACGCTCGACATCCTCAAGGAGACAGGTCTAACGATTGAGCACAACGGCGCCCTCAAGCTCCTGGAAGAGAACGACTGCATCGTCGACTACGAAACCCAGCGAGCTCGATTCTCCGAGGGCATCGTCGAAGAGTGCCTCCGACGATGCCCATCCACCTTCCGCGTTAAGGCACGACACCCCGACGACGATCTGGTGTTTGGTGGCAACACCGTCTACTTCATGAGCTCACCGGGCATGGACACCATTGATCCAAGCACCTGGGAACCTCGGCGCCCCACGAAAGACGAATACATCGACGCAGTCAGAGTCCTCGACGCTCTGGAGAACCATCACTGGTTCGCCGGGCATGCCCCCTATTTCGGCCACGAGGGAGTGCCGGAAGTGATGAAGATCACTACGAGCCTGGCACTACGGCTGCGCCACACAACGAAATTTCTGGGACAGGGCCACGCCAACTACAGCTGGAAGTGGGACTTGCGCATCGCCAAGGCCGTTGGCGCTGAGATCACGATCCCGGCCTTTCAGATCGCTTCGCCACTCGCCATGAGCCACGACACCGTCGAATGTGGATTCATGGCCCTCGAGGCCGGCCTGCCCGCCGGCGTAGATACCGGACCGTTGTTCGGGGCTACCGCTCCGGCAACGCTGGCCGGTGCACTGGCGCAATACAACGCCGAGCTGATAGCGGGCTTAGTATTAATCCAACTGAAGCGCCCCTACAGCCGGGCACTGGTCTGGGGCTTTCCCAACGCGCTCAACATGAGGTCCGGAGAGCCAGCCGTTGGGACCATCGCCAATTCCCTCTTCATCGTGGCGTGCAACCAGATCTGGAGGGACTACGGGGTGCCACTGCGGAACACCGCATCCACCTATTCGAAGTCGAAGAAGATCGACTTCCAGAACGGATTCGAGCGCGCCATGCCGGCGATGCTTTCTGCGCTTTCAGGCGCATCCAGCGTCCACCTTCATGGGGGAATGTACGGCGAGTTGAGTCACAGTCCCATCCAGTCTGTGCTCGACGACGACATCGCAGGCATGATCGGCCGGTTCATCGAGGGATTCGACGTCAACGAGGAAACCCTGGCTCTCGATCTCATCCATTCGGTCGGCCCGATTCCCGGGCAGTTCCTGGACACCGAGCACACTCAGCGCCTGTGGCAACAAGACCAGTACCTGCAGGAGTGCGCCGATTCCCTCAGCTATCCCGAGTGGATCGACAGGGGAAAGCAGGATTGCATCGACTATGCACAGGGCCGGATGAACGACATTCTGGCAACCCATGAGGTGCGACAGGAGCTCAGCGCAACTGAGTCAGACGAGATAGCAGACATACTGGCCGAAGCGGAAAACTTCTACATCGAGCGCGGGGATATCGAGGCCGATTGATCCGAACCGCGAGATGGGCCGGGTCAGGACCCGCCTTCTATGTAAGCGATCACTTTTCTAACATCAACCTCGACCTCCGAGCCATGGACAACCTCGACCATGGTTCCCGGCAGAATTGACTTCATCTTGATCACGATCTTGTTGTTCTCGATCTCGGCGATCGGCTGGCCGCGAGCGATGGTGTCACCTATCTCCACCAGCCACGACACAATGACGCCGTCCTTCATGTCCTATCGGAGTTTGGGCATCAGCACTGGGACTCGCATCAGGCATTAGTCACTCTGCGGGCCGCGTCCGCGATCTGGGTTGGGCTACATCGAAGACGGCACCTAGATCCACCCACTACGCCTCATCGAAGGCTAGACTTGGTAGAGGCGTGCCGCGTTTCCACCAAAGATCTTTTCTT
>Ga0187827_10008569_pt1 | contig 11042 bp, 6 predicted proteins | sample ETNtaG_39_FD_167969 | JGI IMG/M metagenome (GOLD analysis project Ga0187827, IMG submission 167969) | Marine microbial and viral communities from oxygen minimum zone, Eastern Pacific Ocean - ETNP2014_SV_150_PacBio MetaG (Illumina Assembly) | ecosystem: Environmental > Aquatic > Marine > Hypoxic... | reverse complement strand
TTCAGTGCCTGAATTACAGAAACGAATTTTCTCTAGCGAAGCCACTCTTCGACACATTTCAGTAGCCAATTTTGTTTCAACTCCAACTGGAGCTCCTAAAGCAACCCCTTTTGAGAGTTGCTTCTGAACAGATCCAACAACGGCTGGATGATTATGGCCAATAATTTGAGTAGTATGGTGGTTAGCAAAATCTACATAACGCCGTTCATCAACATCATAGAGATAGCAGCTTTCGCTTCGTGACATCGTCAAGGGATGAGGGTGATGAAAATAAGCACCCTTGGCACCACCCGGCATAACTTGACAGGCTTTTATAAAGTAATCATAGGATCGTGAACTTTTACTTAAAAAAGTTTCTTCGATTGATAGGTCTATGTTTGACATTGAAAATCACTTTTAGTGAGCCCGGTTCAAAAAATTAAATTTACCCCAGAACATGAATTTCAAAGCTAGGCCGTAAAATATCTAATTTATTATTGTACAATTTGTGTTGTGGGGTTTTGACCTTAAATAAAGACGAAACTAGTTTTTCCCAATGGGGTAATAGTTTTTTTAAATCAATCTTATTCTATTATATGTGTCAAGATTTATGGGGCACTAGTAATGATTTGATTTTGAATAAGTGAACTTTTTTGTTTACCCAAAAATAGCTTTATTCCCTTCATAATGAGAAAGCTAAATAACCGTAGCAATTTCAAATTCTCGATCATTTGATTACTGCCCAAGAGGCCTGCTGCCTTGAAATGATTTTTTCATAATATACTTTATAAACAATTTAACTCAGCCCGTAATTCTTCCGATAGACCCATAACTTCCGCTCTAAAGGCCTGATCCACATGATAAATGTCGCGAGCACCAATGAAAACAGAAGTAATGTCCGGTTGTCCTATGGCCCAAGCCAAGGCCAACTCGATCATTGTCTTGTCAATTTTAGCTGCTTTAGCCCGGAATGCTTCCATAATTCTCCATTTTTCAGGGTGAAAATATACATCTTGGTGACCAGGGATTACATCAAATCGTGTTCCTTTGGGAACATCGCTACCCTGTCTATATTTACCCGTCAAAAATCCGGCCCCAAGAGGGCTATATGAAATTACTGCGATATTCTGATCTGCAGTGAGTGGTAACATTTCTTTTTCTATATCTCGAGTAACCAAGTTATAGTTCGGTTGAACAGATTCCATACGTGCCCATCCATTTACATCAGCTAGCCAAAGCGCTTTGCATAAATGCCAGGCATCGTAATTACTGCAGCCTATATAGCGCGTTTTACCTTGCTTGACTAGAGTATTTAAAGCTTCAAGGGTTTCTTCCAAAGAGACCTCATTATCCCAATGGTGCACTTGAAATAAATCTAAGCATTCGGTTTGAAGCCTTTTTAAACTAGCTTCCGCAGAGGAAATCACCCGTTCACGTGTTAGATTTGTGGCAACTTTCGAGGCCAGGACGATTTGATCTCGTGTCTTACGGTCTTTCATCCAATTGCCAAGTACAGTTTCTGAACCACCACTATTATAGGCTTCGGCTGTATCGAAGAGAGTGATCCCCCGTTCAAGGGCGTGATCCATAACACGAAACGCAGTAGCTTCATCTATTTCACGGCTAAAAGTGACACATCCTAAACCAATAGAACTAACCTTGAGATCGGTTTGACCAAGTTTACGGTATTCCATAGTATTCCTATTTAGACAAATCTAATGGATGGATGAACCATCGCACAAAAAAACTTCCTTTAAAAATATGGTGCTTTGCATCATATGCTTTTCATTAGGCTTCACGTTTAAGAATATAGCATTACGAAGATAAAGCAATTGTGAAGTAATTGGAAGTATTAGAATTATTTTAAAAAAAAGTTTAGCCATTAATCCCTTCGACTAAAAGGAATCCAAAAGTGATATTATCGCAATTCCCCTGGAATGAGAAAAACAATTTGGCCTGAAAATTTTGAAGGATTTGTTTATATTTTACCGTTCGGACTGCAAATGTGAAACTGTTTTTTGTTAGTCTTAGAAGAACTGGATTGGCATAAGATGATGATATGCAGGGTTATTTCTTGTAATGGCAAAGCTTATACATGGCCGCAGTAAAAGATCACTTAGATCATTAAAAAGTTATCCCGAATCCAACTCATATGGGGGATGAGGAAGCATATATAATAAGTTATCCGATGGTTGTCAGCCACCTTTTTTAAGGGTCATTTTTGGAGCAAATTGAAATGATGTAAGACAATTAAAATTTACTTGGTTGAAATTGCAATTGAAAGACTATGAATAATTAATGAAAAATTTAACTTTAATTGCTAAATCTTGTAACTGCTATAATTCCATTAAAAAGGTTTAGTTATTTACATATTTTTAAATATCCTAGAAAAATAGTCTTTTGGGGTTGATGCATGAACTTAACTCCCATATTATAATTTTAATAGCCTTTGTGCATTCCCTCCAAGTATTAGCTGTTTGGCCTTATCTGAAATATCAGCAGTAATAATCTTACCAAGTTGTGAACGTGGATCCATTAACGGAACATCCGACCCAAATAAAACTCGATCTGCCCCAGCTTTATTGACAAGTTCCTCAATCACCCCTGGAGTACGGTAAGATGAAGCGGTTTCAAGATAAATATTAGGATGTTCCTGGGCAGCAGCAATTGCTTCAGCTCGGGCTTCTGGAACATTGCCTGAGTGGCCGGCCACAAAATTTGCCCGAGGATATTGAGGTGCAATTTCTGCTAAAAATCGAGGTCGGTTTTGACGTAAATGATCGGTGTGAAAAATAATTGCCAAACCCCGCTCATTGCCAAATTCATAAATGGGATGCCATTGGGCTTTGTTTATCTCCCAAGGAGTATAAGGTGGATAAAGCTTGATTGCTACAAATCCAAGATCGTCAATAGCCCGGGTGAGTTCCGGGATCATCTGCTCAGGCATGGTGGGTGATACATAGGCAAAAGCAACAAAGCGATCTGGATGCTTAGCGATATATCTTGCTGCCAAGTCATTGCCAGTTGTCCCATCAGGATGAAAGACTTGAAACAGACAGGCCAGATCGATACCTGCTTGATCCATTGCGTGAAGCACCATTTTAGGATCATCGTTCATTCCAAAAATATCCCAACGCCCTACGTGTCCATGAAAGTCGATAACTCTTGTACTGTCAATCATCCTATTTCCTTAAAACTAACGTAAGTTCAATTAAATAAAAATATGCTAATGGTGATTTTTCGATAGAAATTAACCAGCATTGAGGGCAAAATAATACTTATATTTTTGCTTTGACTGAACCCTTATCCTTTTAAAATCCTTTCTAAGTTGCCTGCACAAACCAATGCTAATTCCTCATCGCTGAAGTTGGTATGATGAAGATAATACAATATTGGCCCCATCGCGTAACAAGAATACCAGGATCCATAGATTAGCCTTTCCGAGCCAAATTTATCACGAAGGTTCTCAAGTTCCCCAATGGGTTCATATCTACTGATTTCCAAATAAGCATTTGTAATGTTTCGTAATAGTGGTCGTATCCAAAGTGCGTGTCTATATTGAGCCCCAACCATGACAGTTACGAGATCAGGGTAATCTTTAAGTGTAGTCACGATATTTTCGATATTGGCATTTGGAAGAGAAATCCAAAGAGGTATATGTTTCTCACTTAACCAAGAAAGTAACTCATCATAAGCCCATGAACGAAAAGGTAACCCAGCAGGCTCAGTGTCAAAGAGCCGCAAGGTTTGGACTCTACCCTGGCTATGCAATGATTCTATCTGCTGCAAGGACTCATCTGTGGGCATTATCAACCATTGTGGTGAAAGCCGACCAGCCTCATCAAGCCAATCTTCAAGATAACGATTACCCTGTAGAGGACTAAGGCTTTCGGCCTGGGCATGGAAGATCAAAGCCCTGTCTACGCTGTGACGGTCCATTTCTGTTAAAAGTTCAGTCTTATTGCGACAAGGGGAGGGATCTTCACGCAAATCACCAACTCGAACATTTGCATCGAAAACTGGGATGCGAGGTTTGAATGAGAGTGTTGAAATATTTAGCCTTTCTTTAATTAAAGATCAGAGAGATTAGATTTTTTATACTGATAGCCTCATTATATTCTAGGATTTTGGATGGTAAAGAACTTTATCACTATCCTGTACCAAAATTATGAGTAGACAATTCAATCATTATCTACACTGGATCTAGCTATCCAATAGAGATATTTCCTAAAAGGATTCTATTTTAAGTATCATTATCAGGCCTGATCAAGTCAAAGATGTGGTTAGAAGAGATGAATTGGTTTAGACTAAAGCCCACTTAGACTAACCAAACGCATATTAAAACTTCATCCCTCGAGTCTTCTTCTTCCAGTAAGATAACAAGCAGTTGATTCGTGGCATTTTGAAAAAGATTGCTTCAAGAATATGAGTTAATCCTTTCCATGCAACTAGGTCTGATATTTTCTTAAAAGATTTTCAAAATATTTAAATAAACGTTTACCTAAACTAGAATTAGGTCCATCATTTTTTAAATTAACACCAAATACTAAAGTCATTATCAAGTTACCCAATGAGCATATAATGGCTTGACATTATCAGGCAGACTCTCAAACACAGCCCGAGGCATTGGAGGTACTTGGTTATCATTTAGATCTGTTGATTGATGCAATAGCTCGCGGTCAACAGACTCAGGCATAAGTACTTTCAGGTTAAGCCACCAAGGAGCATAGCGGATAACTATTGCCACTCTAGGATCGGAAGTTCTATTGGGCGCTGTTGCATGCCAGAGACGACTGTCCATCACTAAAACGCTGCCGGCAGAGCCTGTTACGTTGATTTCTGTCGGGTATGGTTTAGTGGGATCGATACCATTTTTGCCAGTTGGGTTATTATCCATACGATGACTGCCAGGGACAATAAGCGTTCCTCCACTATCGAAGGTGAAAGGAACTAGCATCCAAATTGTGGTTATGTGGGCCACAATATCAGGATAAGGTGTTGGGATATGACCAGCATTACGCTGATTAAATGGCCAATCGGCGTGAAAATCACCTCGGACATTTCCGGGCTCGTTGATGGTCCCCGTAGTCATAGAAATGCGCAAGTGAGCACCTAATACAGATTTGAGCAAGGATAACAAGCTTTCATTCGCTAAAAAGGGAGCAAAGGATTGATCATAATTGATTATCCCCGACACATGCCCAATTTGTTCTGGTGCATTTGGATTACGATGTTTGACCGTGGTTGCGATCAAACTTTTACGAATGGAATCCACTTTGTCTTGAGGGATAACCTTATCAAGCACACACCATCCGTCCATCTTCAGCCTTAACATTAAGTCAATCATTGCTTATCTCAACATAGTCTAATCATTTATAGGACTTATTTTATTAGTCTTGAAAGAAGGACTTTTAGGAACAAACTATCTGAAAATGCAACTCAGCCTGGAGATTATTCCTTAGGGAAATCATTAAAACAAAGTGGTCACTTTTCTAGGTAAAAGTTGAGGGTCTATCACTATTTTCATGATAACAGAATCAATTTTTCATATTAGATTGGTATCATATAAATTTTTTGTCAATTTCTTTGAAACACTTTTTCTAGACCATTGGATACCCATAGCTTAATTTGAGCCGGCATAATAGTATTAGTACATCTCCATTAGCTAAGACTTCAAAATAGGAGAGACCGAAGGTCTACAAACGAATATTTGATAACTGTTCACCTGTATTATTGTTTCTTTTATCAGTATGGTCTGAAATTTGATCATTGATAAATGATCGCTTCTGATTCTTGCTCAAATAGCGCCTCAATAGCAGGGGCTAATCGAGCTCGAATAGACTTGGTTCTAAATCCATCCACACATGCCAATACCAACCGACCATCGGTTAAGACATAGGACCTGTAGCCTGATCAGTGTTGACAAGGTAAGCTTCTATCCTCCAGGTTTCATCACCATCGTTGCTGAGGAGGCGGTGAATGTTTTGGTAAGTATTCGTCTGGCTATCATAGGCCCTAGCAAAACTTATCAAACGTCCATCAGTTGTCTAACCAACAATTAGGTCCTAGTTGAAGATACGAGCGGTGGGACCTAGTTGGGGAGATAAGTGTTGATTCAACACTAATTTACTAAATATTTTATTTCAAAACTTACGAACTATAATAGCTAACATAAAATAGTTTTAAATATATCCAACAAATAAGATAAGAAAAATGAAAGGTAATACAACTGTCATATTTACCGAGATTAAGCCTAAAACCCTTATAACCATCGCTGGCCAGGGTTATCAGGTAAACATTCCCGCCAAAGAGGCTGATGCAGGCTGGCCAATGGGTGTTGTTCGTAGACCTGATGGGGATTTGATCGTAGCAGATTATCACGCACATCGGCTTTGGCGTATTGACCAAGCTGGAATATTGCATAATTTTGCGGGAGACGGTATCCCAGGTAATTCTGGAGATGGGGGCCCATCTTTACGGGCTCGGTTTTACTATCCACATGACCTTTGCCAAGACAAAGAAGGTAATTTGTACCTTTCAGATTTGGGGAATTACACCTATCGAAGAATAGACTATGAGACTGGTATCATCACCCGTGTTGCTGGTTCTGGCAAGCCAGGACGAGGAGGTGATGGTGGACCGGCCCTCGAAGCAGAATTGGATACGAATAGTGGTATAGCCATTGATGCTCAAGGCAACCTCTATCTTTCTAGTGAATGGGGTAACAATATTCGAGTGGTTGACGCTAAGACGGGCATAATCCAACATTTTGCCGGACAAAACGCACGCCATTATCCCTCTGAAGAAGGTTTGAGGAATCCCTATTTCGGCCCCAAGCTAAACCTGATGGGCTTCCATGGCGACGGCGGACCTGCCTCAGAAGCAGCATTTCGTAGTCCTGAGCACATGGCCTTTGATTCTCAAGGTGACCTGTATGTTTGTGACAACGCCAATGACCGGATCCGTAAAATTGAAATCAAAAGCGGCATGATAAATAGCTTCTTTGGGAATGGTCAACGGGCCTCAAATGGCGATGGCGGGCCTGCTATCGAAGCAGGAACATTAATGCCTGATGCAATTTGTTTTGATGCCTACGATAATCTTTATGTGGGTGAAAAATATGGATTTCGAGTTCGGAAAGTTTTAGCCAAAACAGGCATTGTTCAAACTTTAGTAGGAAATGGTGTTCCCGGTTTTGGGGAAGAAGGCCTTCCAGGCTCGGAAACACATTGTAATTCATGTGAAGCGGGCATTTGGGCCGATCCAGATGAAAGCGTTTTTTGGGGGGATTGTTCCGGGCGCTTGCGGTGTTATGATGGTCAGACTGGTATTGTAACGACTGTCCTTGGTGGAACCAGTGTACATGACGATGGTCCGGCCCAAAAGGCCTATTTGTGTGGCCCCGGAGGTATGTCCATAGGACCGAATGGACATATCTATTTCGCAGATGTTTTTAATCAACGTATTCGCGCTATAAATCCTGAAAGCGGTTTTATCTATGGTGTTGCTGGAAATGGGGCACGCGCATATGGTGGTGATAATGGTTCTGCACTTGAGGCATATCTTGGCAATCCTCACGATGTTTCCGTTGATGCTCAAGGAAGAGTGGTGCTTGCTGATACCCGAAATGGCAGGTTACGCCGAGTGGAGATGGATGGGATCATTCGGACGATCTGCGGTACGACTTTGCCTTGGGATGGGGGAGAGGGGTGTTGGGATAAAGGTGATCATGGACCTGCCATCAGTGCTAGTTTGCTCAAAGTCGAAGCCGTGACCCATTCTCCAAATGGGGATATTTATCTTGGAGATGGTGTGGGACGCATACGTAAAATAAATTCTGAGACTGGAATCATCACTACCATTGCTGGTATTGGCCAATCTGGATACACGGGGGATGGTGGTTTAGCAACTAAAGCACGGATTGGGGCACCAACTGCAATCTGCTTAGACAAGGAAGGAAATCTCTATTTTAGTGATCGTGTTAATCACGTTATACGAAAAATCAACCTTACTGGTATAATCACAACCCTAGTTGGAACAGGTCAAGCCGGTTTTTCCCCTGATGGAACATCAGCTCAGGAGGCCAATCTCGATACCCCCTGGGGGCTGACAATTTCTCCCGATGGTTTGCTTTATATCTCAGACTCGCGGAACAACCTTGTGCGTCGCATGACATTTTCAGGTGTGTTAGAAACAGTAGCCGGTTCTTATGGGTCCGGTCATTTTGGCGATATCAGCTTAGTCAGGGAAGGGGAACTTAATGAACCACATGGTTTAGTATTCCTAGGTCACGATCTTTTACTCATAAGCGACCATTTCAATAATTGCATAAAAGCTATAAAGCTAATTTCTTAATTATTTTTTTTAGAAAAGCATCTTACGAAATTGTCAAACCCCATCCTAAGAAAAAATATTTAAATTTTTTTATATCTACTTGAAAGTAAATATCCTTAAAAGAAGAAAATCGTAATCTACCAAGAGAATAGTCTATTGATGTAGAGTCAGATTTTGGAATGTTCACCGGCTGAAATTGAGTTTTTTTCAGGGATAAAATTGAAATATAATAAAAAAAATGAGAATCCGAATTGGTTTAATTCTTTTATGAGACTTGCTGGGCAGCAAAGATTTCATGATTCCCTCAACCATTCTAAATTGCTCTGCAGTAAATTTGGGAGAAAAATTAGCTTGAAATTAATCTAAATAATAATATGTTAAAGTTTTTTAATAATAAATTAAAGGAATAATTATGGGAAAAATATATAATTTGGCAGTAAAAATACTTAGAAGAGGCTTGATGCGATTTGGAATCACAGTAGCAATAGCCTTAACAGTAACTCCATTTGTTAGTAAAGCAGATGAAGGACGTAAAGTCCTAGTTGTTGCTTCATCTCAAGAACCAGAAAACCTTTTCACCATGTGGGGTTCAACTAAAACTGGCGGTGACGCAATGTCTTTCATTTGGCGAACTGCTATCGCTTTTAATGGTGATAATGTTCCATTTGCGCAACTGCTTGAATCATTACCTAACCAGGCAGATGGCTCATGGGTCGTTGATAAAGCTTCCAATAGAATGAAAGTCACTTACGTTTTTAAAAAAGGAATCAAATGGTCTGATGGCGAAGAAATAACGGCAAACGATCTTTCATTTGCTTTCGAAATCTTATCAAACGAAAATTATATTTATTATTCAAAAAACTTCCCAGTCGAAAGTGTGGAAGTTGTTGATGATTACACTGCCATCCTCCACTACAAAACTATAGACCTTTTCCCTGATAGAGAGCTACGTATGCATGTCATTCCTGAACATGTTTACCGACCACTGTGGGAAAAAGCTGTTGCTGATGGTGGCAATCCTTGGGAAGCGTTTGGCAAGCAGGAAGTGGTTTCTGTTAAACCCGTTGTGAATGGTCCTTTTAAGGTCAAAGAATGGGTACCAGGAAGCCACATCCATATGGTCCGCAACCCCAACTATAATTTAGGGCCAGCCCCCAAGATTGATGAAGTCATGTACCGTGTTATTCCCGACCTCAATACATTGTCCGTCAACGTTGCTAGTGATCAGGTTCATTTGACAGATGGGTGGCTATCGTTAGAACAAGCCGCAGCAATGAAGGCAGCACCAAAAGTTGATCCTTTATTTGTTCCGGCACTTTGGCTAGAACATGCAACTCTCCAGGTCAATCGACCACCATTAGATAATAAGCAAGTAAGGCAAGCAATTCTGCATGCCATTGATCGTGAAGGAGTCAATGAAGCCCTATTTTTTGGACAACAACCATCTGCTCACTCCTGGATTAACGAATCCCATGGCGCCTACAATCCCAATGTCATGCAATACAAGTATGACCCAAAACGTGCTCTGGAGTTATTGGCTGAAGCTGGCTATAAGTCTAATTCAAATGGAATGCTTGAAGATGCCAAAGGTAAATTATTAGAGATTCCAATCACCACAATTGCTGGGGACCGTACTCGTGAGCAAGTTGCAGCTTTAGTCCAAGCTCAATGGCAAGAAATTGGGATTACTGCCAAGTTGAATCCTGTTTCTGCACGCCTGCTATTCTCAAAAGTTCTTTATGGTCATGACACCTTTGAAGGGATAGCAATTTGGCGATGGGTGTTTAGTGACAAAGTAGATCCAAGGCCGTTCTGGTATCCAGGTGAAGGAGCAGCTACATTGGATCAACTTCACGCTGAGGGCAATTTCTGGGCTGAGAATGAACGCAACAAAAAGCTCATTGAAATGATTGGGGTTGAACTTAATCAGGAAAAACGATACGAGATGTTACGTGAGCAACAAGCGATTTGGGCCGAGGAATTACCTGTCTTGCCTATCTATTGGCACAAACGAGTTGCTACAGTTAATAAAGCTCTCACAGGATACCAACCAGCTGATGCAGCTTTGATTGGTTGGAATGTTGAAGAATGGGATATTTCAAATTAAGTTCTAACTATCACCGTTTAATCTCGTAAGTAAAAAGTAAACACATTATCAGTAATCAGTAATCAGTGTCACTGGACATAGATTACTGATTACAACCACCAATCACAAATTACCAATTATTTTGGGATCCTATATTTCTCGCCGCTTAATTCAAATAATACCGACAATTTTGATTATCACAATGGCCGTCTTTTGGATGATCAAGTTGGCTCCTGGTGATCCACTTGATCTTCTATTGGCAGGCAACCCAGACATGTCCCCAGAACATGTAGAACACATAAAAAGTCTCTATGGCTTTGACCAACCTATTTATGAACAGTATGCGCGCTGGTTATTTCAGGTCGCCCAAGGCAACTTGGGGTTCTCTCGCACTTATAGCAGACCCATTACTTCGATTTTGCCAGAACGATTATGGAATACCTTAATTTTAACAGGATCTAGCTTAGTATTAAGCTTATTGATTGCTATTCCTATAGGAATCTATACTGCACTAAAACAATATTCAATCCTAGATAATGTTTTTTCTTTCTTAGCTTTTTTTGGTATTTCAATGCCTATTTTTTGGTTTGCTCTCATTCTTATTTATATATTTTCTTTAAGTTTACATTGGCTACCCCCAGGT
>Ga0187827_10008568_pt1 | contig 11042 bp, 10 predicted proteins | sample ETNtaG_39_FD_167969 | JGI IMG/M metagenome (GOLD analysis project Ga0187827, IMG submission 167969) | Marine microbial and viral communities from oxygen minimum zone, Eastern Pacific Ocean - ETNP2014_SV_150_PacBio MetaG (Illumina Assembly) | ecosystem: Environmental > Aquatic > Marine > Hypoxic... | reverse complement strand
AGTTGTTTCTGCATGACCTGATGTACTTAAAGTCATTAAGAAAACTAGTGATATTATAATTTTCGATATTTTCATTCTAACCTCCTATTATTGAAGCTATCTACATTTTCATAAAATTTAATTCCAATGATATTAATGAAGTAGAGATATGCGTTAGGGAGCACATATTTGTATTGCATTAATATCATTGGATATAAATTCTAGGATCAATTAATAAACACTCTTTCATATTCAGGGATTACCTTCGGCAATAATTCAAAAATAATTTTTTCCCCCGCCGAAGGTATCCTACTGTTCTATGCCATTAACCAACCACCCCGAAACCTGAGACGGGATAAATGAAAAACTATCTCTATACGTGCTTTTGGTTTTGTCTTAACTTATGGTGAACGTACACATCGTAACAATTTTTCATGCACCTCATATGCACCACAGTCAGTTCTATGTACGTGCTCTGTATGCTCTATGTTCTTCTGTTTTTAAAAAGCTAAATTTTAGAAAAGTAAATAAACACTGGTATAACTGGTGCCCTCACACGGACTCGAACCGCGAACCTACTGATTACAAATCAGTTGCTCTACCAATTGAGCTATGAGGGCTTGAAGGAATAAATAAGTTATTTAGTTAAATTTTTCAAGTAATTAAACTCTTAATGCTCGCTCGCAGCTCTAACAGAGCTGGAATGTGATCTGATGTAGTCTGATCGTGACGCATCTGTAGTCGATCTGTAGAAAAGTAAATTAATAATTCTCGCGCTGATTTAACACCTTAAATTCATACGATTCTACACGACAGGCACACGCTGAATTAATGAAATAACTATATTAGTTTTATAATCTTGCTTATCAACTCATCAGAAAGCTGATCAATGCTTTTGTTAAAATTATTTTCTATTACTATGTGAGGTTTTTTTTGGAAACTCCGCTTTTATATCTAAGCCAACTATATTTTTTTTAAATTTTAAATAAGTTCTATTTTTTTTCCTTTTGGAATATCAACCCTTGCAACTATGGATCTTCTCATAAATTTTATATTTTTTTTTTCCGAGATTTGTAATTCTTTTTTTCCACTTCCAAGCATCTGTTCTACTTTTCTTATTTTATCAATCATTTCTTTCATTTCTTTAGGATTAGCTGATATTTGATGATCGCGAAAAGTTGAAAAAGATTTGTCGAGGGTAAAATGTTTTTCGATTATTTTGGCTCCCAAGGCAACAGCTACAATTGGTGATAAAATTCCACAAGTATGATCAGAATATCCAATAATACAATCAGAAAATTTACTTTTTAGTGTTTTTATAGCTAATAGATTTGCCTCAGATTCCACAACAGGATAACTTGATACGCAGTGCAGAATTGCCAATTTTTTTGAATTTTTTACTTTTTTTTTCCACAAGTATAGAATTAATTTTTTAACTTTTGCAATTTGTTTAATATTGGCCAATCCAGTTGATAAGAAAATGGTTTTGTTAAATTTAGCAATTGTATTAATTAAGGGCAAAAAATTGTTATCGCCAGAGGAAATTTTGAAAATTTTTTGAATTTTGTTCAGAAATTCAGCACTTTTAATATCAAAGGGTGTTGAAAAAAAAATAATTCCAATTTTTTTAGAATAATCAGCTAGCTTTTTGAATTGTCTAAAAGTTAATTTGAAATTTTTTAATTGCTCATATCTTCTTCTATTTGATTTTGGTACAAAGTATTCAGGAATGAAGGTCTGAAACTTGACGGCATCTGCACCATATTGTTTCGCGCTTGAAATTAGTTTTTTTGCAATGTGAAAATTACCTTCATGATTATTTCCAATTTCGGCGATAATAAAAGTTTTTTTTGTTAAATTCATGAAGCTTATTTTTTTTTTCTTCTTCTTTTATAAAAATGAAATACTGATTGTTTAGAAAACTGTTTAAAGCCTAGCTTTTTATAAAATTTTATAGCTTCAATATTGTTAATTTGTGTTCCGGCTATTAAAAATCTATATTTTTTAACAAAATGATAATTTGCAAAGTTGATCAACGAGGTAGCAATACCCTTTCTTTTGTATTTTTTTGAAACTGCAATTAAATCAATAATTAGATTATTATTTTCTTTTTCCTTTAATAATAGTAAAAACCCTTCAATCTTACGGTTAACCTCAAATAAAATCATCCAGTCTCCTCGTTTATTACGGAAGAAATTACTTACCCATTCTGATTTTAATTTGTCACCAATATTTTTAGATAATCTTTTATCGAGATGAAATCTACTGTTAAGAAAAGAATTATAAGCAATTTTCTTTACTTTAAATTTATCTTTAAAGTGAGCAAATCTACAATTTTTTTTTTCATATTTTCCTGAATAAATTTTTTTTTTAAAATGAATATTTGTGGTAATAGGCTTAAAGTTTAAGTTATATAAATGCAATGCTTTTTTACGATCGCTTGTTTCTATTTTGGCATCAATAAATATGGGCACAGGAGGAATATCTTTTCTTGCCAATGAAGTGATTTCATTTTTATTTAAATGATATGAAGGTACCAAAAGTTGCCTGCTCAGCCATTTATCAAAATTTAACATTTATAATAATTAGGATTATTTTTTTATCTTATATTTTTTTTCAAAAAAGTCTAAATACCATTTTATATATTCTGGATACGCTTTATCTATCGACCAGTTTGGTCGGTAATTTATTATTGATTTGGCTTTTTCTATTGAGAGCGTTCCACGCTTAGGCATAAGTTTATCTCTGGAAATTTTTTTAATAGTTATAGATGGAAAACTCTCTTTTAAAATATCCAATAAATCATCAATTGATCTAGCTTGACCAAAAGTCAAATTAAAGATTTCATTTTTTGAGTTAGGATTTTCAATCACTTTTGTTATTCCATCAATTAAATCTTTTATATATGTAAAATCAAGTTTTTCAGAACCGTTTCCATGAATTTCTATTCTTTTATTTTGGAGAGCATTTTCAATAAATATTTGACCAACACGCCTACTTATACAGCGCTCACCATAAAGAGCAGATGGTCTTATTATGGTATAGGGTAGATTAAAAACTTGGTTATAAGAAATAATAATTTTTTCTGCAGCATATTTTAAGGCACCGTAAATTCCTAACGGCTCACAATTGCTTTTTTCATTCACTTCGTTAGATTTAAAATTACCATAAACCATACTTGAAGATAAAAAAATGAAATGATTAATTACATTTTTTGCATTATCTAAAGCATTTTCAAGTGTTCTGAGACTGTGATCAAAAGTAGAATGAGGATCTTTATTGGATCTGTTGGCATGTGATACAGCTGCTAAATGTATAACTACTTTTGGATTTATTTCCGAAAAATATTTACTCAACTCATGATATTGTCTTACATCTTGCACATAAACAGGGATCTTGTTATTTTCTAATAATCTTAAACGTTCATATAGTATATCTTTTGCAAGTTTTGGATTAGGTAATAAATCTAAATTTTTTCTCACTGAACCTAAATGATTCACACTTAGACTGTCTATAATATGAACTTTTGCTCCAAGTTTTTTAAGATGTATAGCCAAATTATGTCCAATAAAACCCGCTCCACCTAAAATTAAAATGCTTAAATTTTGTAAAGTTATTTTTTTCATTTTGAATAATCTTTGATTGTTTTAATCAAATTTTTAGCAATAATCCTCATGTCCTTTTTATTCAAATGAGGACCAACAGGTAGAGCTATCGAACAATCACTAATACGAGAAGCATTTATAAATTTCTTTTTACTAAAATGATATTTATTTTTGTAATAGGACATTCTGGGAACGGGATGGGGATAATAAATACTTGAACCGATCCCTTTTTTTGCTAAGGAACTCATTATTTTTGATCGATGTTTAGCAATAGATTTATTTAGCAAGACACATAAACAATAGTGACTGCTCATCAAGCGGTTGTTTGTTGTGGATAAAACATTTAACATGTCTACCTGATCTAATTGTTTTGATATTTCCTGATAATTTTCAAAACGTTTTTTCAAAAAGAAAGAAATTTTTTTCAATTGTTCTGTTCCAATAGAAGCGTGCAATTCACTCATACGATAATTAAATCCTAAACAGACAGCATCATACATTCCTGGAATTTTTCTTTCATTGTATGCTTGATTAATACCAAAAGCTTTTTGTAATCTTATTTTGTTAGCTAAGTTTTTGTTATTAGTTATAACCATTCCTCCCTCTGCTGTAGTTATATGTTTAACTGGATAAAAAGAAAACACACCAGCATGTCCGTGCAGACCTGTGTGTATATTATCTACTTTTGCTCCTAAAGATAAAGCGCAGTCTTCTAGGACAAAAAGTTTATATTTTTTTGCTATATTCATAATTTTAGGCATGTCAACAGGAACTCCCAAATAATGAACTACAACTATTGCTTTGGTTTTATTTGTGATTGCTTTTTCGATACTATCAATATCAATATTTCCTGTTTTTATTTCACTGTCCACAAAAACCGGTTTAGCTCCTGTCAACACGATAGCATGAGCTGTCGCGACATGTGTTTGGGCAGGTAAAATTACTTCATCTTTAGGTCCAAATCCTAGTGTAAAATAAAATAAATGCATACCAGCAGTACATGAAGATACACTTATGGAGAATTTTGCTTTTGTAAATTTTTTAAAATTTTCTTCAAATTCAACACTTTTAGGTCCATGAACATATTTGCCACTTTTTAAAACTTTTAAGACTTCAGCAAATTCATTTTTTCCAACAAATGGTTTTCCAAATGGAATTTTTATTTTTTTATTCATAAAAAATTGATCTTTCTAGTATTTTACTATTTCCCATCTTTTTGTTTTAATTGACTTGTCAATGGCCATGCAAACCGACATAGTATTCAGAGCATCCTGTTTCAATATAATGGGTTTTTTAGTTCCATGTTTTATATGAGAAATAAAACTTTCTAATATCTTGCTTTTGTAATTTTTTTTAATTTTAAAATTTATTTTTCTAGGTTCGACGTATTTATTTCTCGATTTATAAAAAAATAAATTTTTATGTGTAAGAATCAATGTTCCTTTGGAACCAAATACAGTTAGCGAATGATGATGAGGTGTAACACAACTAAAATTAGAAGTTATTTTCGCTGTTGCTCCATTATTTAATCTAGCAAGTGCAGTAACTGTATCGGGAAAACGGAATTGTGTTTGATTAGTAGCAAGTTTATTTTCAAGTGCAACAACTTTATGTATTTTTGAATTCAAATACCAATGAATTAAATTAATAATATGAATACCACCTCCCTGAGTCACAGAGTAATATGGAATCTTACCTCTCCAACCATGGGTAATTTTGTTCAATCTACCAAAATTATATTCACCTTCTATATGATAAATTTTTCCAATTAAGTTCTCTTTAATTAGTTTATATATTTTTACAAATTTAGGATGCGACCTTAAAACAAAATTGGATGAAAATTTTATTGATTTATTTTTTTTTAATTCCTTCTTGATATGGTTTAGTTCACGATCTGTTTGACATAAAGGTTTTTCTACAAAAATGTGCTTTTTGTTTTTTAGTGCTAATAGCGTTTGTGAGTAATGATAGTTGTCATAAGAGGCTATTGATATCATGTCAATATTCTTATTAGAAATTATAGAATTAGCATTGATTGAAAAATTACAATTGAATTTTTTTTCACAGATTTTTTCGTGCTTTCTATTAAAATCACATAAATAAATTAGATTACAATCTTTATTTTTTTTATAAACTTCGGCATGTACCAATCCGAATCCCAAACCAATAACAGCTGCATTAATTTTATCTGTTGATTTTTTTTTCATAGTATAGCTTTATAATTTCTTTCCAGGTGAATTTTTTATTCCTTAAATGTGACAATTTTTTGTAGATAGCTCTAGTTCGGTTAATATCACTGGCAGTATTAACAGACATATTAAATTTGGAATAATTTTTATTATTAATTATGGCATTGATTTTAAAATTTTTTTTATTTTTATAAAAAAATTTTGTTATGTGTTCTAGATATGCTTTTTTTTTATCTTTGGTAAATTTTTTTTAAAAACTGATGACTTAATTATTTCTACTGACTGACCTTTTGGAAAAGTTCTTGGAAAAACATTGGTAACTATATCACTATTAGTATTGTTAAATTTAAAAAAACATTTATCAATTAACCGAGGATCTATGAAAGGACTGTCAGCACTGATTCTAAGAAAATACTTTGAATTAAATTTCTTTAATATTTCGTAAAATCTACGTGCTACGTTAGGTAAACTGCCTGCGTAACATTCAATTTTTTTTTTAAAACATAATTCTCTTAATGGCATATCTGTATTATGTTTTGATGTTGCCACTATTATTTTTGTTACATGCTTTGATTTAGAAACCCTTTCAACAACTCTTTCTAATAAGGTTTTTCCCTGTATTTTCATCAAAACTTTTCCTGGCAAACGCTTTGAGGACATTCTTGCTTGTACAATACAAAGCATTTTTTAATTAAACTTTCCAACGAATGGATGATAACTAGGCATCAAAATTTTCATTGGAGAGATATATCAACTATTTTAATTATTGTATATATTGATTGTTTAATAATTGAATATTATAAAAAATATATTGTAAGTAAATTTATTTAAACATAGAGAATAAATTTAATATAAGAAAAAATTTTGATTACATGAAAAACTCTTTAGAAATTCTTGTATTGTTTTTCTTATGAATCATAAATCAAATATGAAATATTCAAAACTTTTAAAAAACCACTATAAACATTTAGCAACTAAAAGAATGTGTACATCGCAAGACGTTTCTACTGCTCTTCTATTCCTTTTATCTAAATATTTTAGTTACTTAACTGGTGTAAATCTTTCTATAGATGGAGGATTTACCGTTTAAATTATGAAGCAATGTTAGTTTATGAAAAGCTATGATGATTTTAATTTCAGCTTTGTTATGCAGTTGTTGTGCAAATGATGCTCAGAAGTAAATTCTTCAAGGAGTGATTAACAAGAAATAATAGTTGATAACCATGGTTGAAAAACAACATACAAAAGGTATTCATCAAGATGATTGGATGGATCCCCTTTATTTAAATCAACTATTAACTGAAGAAGAAAAATTGATTAAAAAAACAGCAAATGATTATTGCAATTCAAAATTGTTACCTAGGGTTATAAAAGACAATAAAAAATGTTTTTTTGACAAAAAAATTTACCTAGAATTTGGTTCATTAGGTTTTTTAGGAAGCACTATAAATGGCTACGGAGCTGCCAATACTTCCAATGTTGCATATGGTTTACTTGCGAAAGAATTTGAATCAATTGATAGCAGTTATCGTTCGGCTATATCAGTCCAATCTTCTTTAGTAATTCACCCAATTTATTATTTTGGTTCAGATGAACAAAAACAAAAGTATTTACCTGAACTTATTAACGGTAGCTTAGTTGGATGTTTTGGGTTAACTGAAAGCGAAGCAGGATCCGATCCCTCTTCTATGAAAACAAATTTTATTGAAGTATCCGACGGATATATAATTAATGGAATCAAAAATTGGATTACCAATGCCCATATAGCCGATGTTTTTATTATTTGGGCCTTAAGTAAAGAAAAAAAAGTTCACGGATTTATTGTTAATAGAAAATCACAAGGTTTGACAACTTCTATGATAGAAAAGGCAAGTTTAAAAATAAGTCCTACAGGTCAAATAATTTTAAATAAAGTTAAAGTTCCAAAGAACAATATTTTACCCAACACACAAGGTTGGAAGTCTGTTTATTCATGTTTAAACAAAGCACGATATGGAATTGCTTGGGGAGTAATGGGTGCAGCGGAATCATCATGGTTAATTGCTAAAGATTATGTAGAAAATAGAGTTATGTTTAATAAACAACTGGCTGTTAAACAATTAATTCAAAAAAAATTGGCAAATATGCAAACTGAAATTTCACTTGGTCTTAGTGCCTGCCTGCATATCGGAAAAGCTATGGATGAGAATAAAGATACAAAAATAGCTATTGGCATGTTGAAGAGAAATAATTGCAATAAAGCTCTTAAAATTGTTAGAAATGCAAGAGATATGTTGGGTGCTAACGGCCTTTTAGATGAGTATCATATTATTCGTCACCTTATTAATCTTGAAGCAGTTAATACATATGAGGGAACAGCAGATATTCATGCTTTAATTCTTGGTAAATTTCAGACAAAAATTGATGCATTTTAGAAGCAGTTGGTAACAAATAAATTAATTTAAATATTTATGCTAGGCAAAAAAAGTATTCTCTCGCTATCTATATTTTTTATTTTAATTGGAATTTTCTTAAGATTTTATCAACTAAATTTTGAAAATTATTGGTTTGACGAACTGATTGATTTTTGGATTGCTGATCCAAATATTTCTTTTAAAGCTACATTTGCTAGAAGGGAACTTATTGATGATCAGACTCCTTATTTATTTCAGCTATTTTTAAAAATTTATTTAGAATTTTTTGGTTATGATCCTGAAATAGGTAGGCATGTGCCATTTATTTTTGGTGTATTATCAATTCCACTTGTAGGCATTCTTTCTTATCAAGTTGCAAAAAATAACTCGTTTTTACTAACAATTTTATTGGTCAGCATAAACATATATTTGATTAAGTATTCTCAAGAAACAAGAACATATACTCTTGTTTTTTTATTAAGTACGATAAATTTAATTTTTTATTATAAAATAATATTTACAGATTTAAATTATTATAAAAAAATATATATTTTTTTCTTATTTGTTGCTTTTTCTGTTTTAAGCTTATCGGCACATCCTTTTGTATTTATTATTTTTTTTTCACAAATTGTTTATTCTATCTACTCGTTTTTTGTGTTCAGAGAAAAAAATTTTTTGTTTCTTTTATCAATTCCATTTATCTTAATTATATACCTAATAATAAATTATAATTATCTAATTTCTCAGCTTGCCTACAATGAATATTTTTTAGAACATGAAAATTGGAAATTTTATTATAATTATTATTTTTCAAGATTTTTTGGATCAAAAATCATGGGATTAATTTATTTATCTACTTTAATTTTTTTATTAATTCGTTTTAGAAAGATAATATTATTTACTTCTAATAATTATTTGCCACTTATATTTATTTTGTTTTTTTCTTATTTAATTCCTTTGTTTTATGCGTTGTTAAAAACTCCGATTCTTACAGACAGATATATTATATTTGTTTTGATACCTATTTTAATACTTATATCAGCTTTAATTTTTGAAATTGATAACAAAAAATTAAAAGTTTTCTTACTCATGGGTATTTTAATTCCAACCATTATAAACAATTATATTGAAATTCAATTTAGAAAAAATACAAAACCCGAATTTACCAAACTCATTGATAATTTAAAAAAACATGAAACAAAAAATTTGACTTTTTATGCACCCAAAGTAATTGACGAGATCATCGAAAACTACATTTTGTCTGTTAATGTATTTAAAAATAATAATTTTAAGATTCTCAATATTGATAATATTTCTTCTGACACAAAAATGTTATGGGTTATTTGTTATGAGCCTGTTTTGGGTTATAATTGTAATATTTCAGGCGATAAACGAAAAAATTGGATTTTATATGAAACCAAAAAACTGCATTTATTAAGCACTCAACTTTATGAGATAAGAAATTAGAATGATTTTATTTTTTTTATCTGATGTAAATGGTGAAATATAATTGATGCACTATTTGAAATATTGAGGCTTTCAACATTTTTATTAATATTTATTTTGAGTAAAAAATCTGAATTTTTTTTTGTTTGATATTTTAAGCCATAACCTTCTGAACCAAATAGCAAAACATTATTCCCATCCCAATTATGTTTTAAAAAATCATTTTTACTTTGAGAATCAAAAGCACTTATCCAAAAGTTTTTTGATTTTAAATATTTTAAAGTTGTATTAATATTAGATACTTCAAATATGTTCAATAATTCTATGCATCCGCTAGCACTTTTGTAAAGAAGTTTGCTTTTAGCAGGATAGAATCTTTTCACAACGATTATTCCATCGATATCAAATGATGACGCGCTTCTTATTATTGCACCGATATTTCTAGGGTCAGTAACTCCTTCAATGGCAGCAAATGTGATAAATTTTTTTTTCGAATTTTGTTTTAAATATTCTTTTATATTGGCTTCTTCCAAGGGTATAATTTCAGCAATTAATCCTTGATGAGAAATGTGATCCTTCGAACATAATCTGTCCAATTCCTTATTAGTTTTATATAAAATTTTTACTTTTTCTAATAAATGCTTATTTTGGTTTTCACTATTTATTTTTTTTTTTGATTCTTCGTTTAAAAAGACTCTCAGAACTTTTCTCTTTGGATTTTTTAATGCTTCAGTAACAGCATGTTTGCCTGCAATTAAAAAAGATGATTTTATCATGATATTTCAATTATTTTTTCACTAATATCATACTTTTTTCATTAAAATCATTTATTGCTTTTATTTAAGAACATGCATATAAAACCTTGTTGTTGAAAGCTTTATTGAAAGGGGATTACCCCTGTAATTATGTATGGAGGGGTACCAAAGCGGTCAAATGGGGCGGGCTGTAAACCCGTTGATTTCGGTCTTCGAAGGTTCGAATCCTTCCCCCTCCACCATTCAAGAAAGTTTAATGCAACAAGTGAGTGTGATATGTTTGGAATGACGCGGGTGTAGTTCAATGGTAGAACACCAGCCTTCCAAGCTGGTCGTGAGGGTTCGATTCCCTTCACCCGCTCCAAATTGGATGTAAAAAAAATACGTGAATTATTGAGGTATTTAAAATGGCAGAGAAGAAGAAATTTGAAAGAACAAAACCGCATGCAAATGTAGGTACGATTGGTCATGTGGATCATGGGAAAACGACATTAACAGCGGCTATAACAAAAGTTTTGGCAGAGAAGGGTGGTGCAGAATTTATTGCCTATGATCAAATTGATAAAGCACCAGAAGAAAAAGAGAGAGGAATAACGATAGCTACCGCTCATGTAGAGTATGAAACAGATAAGAGGCATTATGCCCATGTAGATTGTCCAGGACATGCTGACTATG
>Ga0187827_10008564_pt1 | contig 11045 bp, 10 predicted proteins | sample ETNtaG_39_FD_167969 | JGI IMG/M metagenome (GOLD analysis project Ga0187827, IMG submission 167969) | Marine microbial and viral communities from oxygen minimum zone, Eastern Pacific Ocean - ETNP2014_SV_150_PacBio MetaG (Illumina Assembly) | ecosystem: Environmental > Aquatic > Marine > Hypoxic... | reverse complement strand
TCTAAACCAAGGGTGCCGATATGAGCAAGGCGACGTTGCTTGAGTCCAGGTTAAGCAAGGTAGAGCAAGACAACCGGAGGTTGAAGCTGACGGTGGGAGCGTTGCTGTTGGTGATGGCGGCGGTGCCTCTGGTCGGTGCCGTGATGCCTGAGCAGATACCGGAGCTGATAACGGCGCGAGAGTTTCAAGCGGTTGACGCGAGCGGCACCGAGCGTGCCAGGATGAACGGCAGTGGCATCATGTACAGGGACGGGGCCGGCACCTACCGCGTCGGGATGACCACCAGCGGCATCTTCTATCTCGACGAGAACGGCAACGACCGCGTCTCGATGGGCGACCAAGGCATCATCTACAGGGACGAGGACGCCACCAAGCGTGTCGAGATAACCGACAGCGGCATCAGATACGGCGACGAGAACGGCTACTACCGCGTCGGGTTGACCACCAGCGGCATCTTCTACCTCGACGAGAACGGCCACGACCGCGCCTTGATGACCAACCGCGGCATCACCTACAGGGACGAGAACGGCAACGACCGCGTCTCGATGGGCGACCAAGGCATCATGTACTCCGACGAGAACGAGACTCTCCGCGCCGTGATGGCTGCCAACGGTATCGGCTACTTCGGCGAGAACGGCACTCCGCGCGCCGAGATGAGCGGCGGCGGTATCGGCTACTCCGACGAGAACGGCAACATAGTTTGGAGTACGGTCTGCGCCCCCAACTGCTAGTGCGCGGGGGCTTTGATCCCCTCTAGCTTGGCGGTGATCAGCCCCACCCAACCGACGGCCACCCGTGAAACTCCGCCGTTACCGGCGTAGAGTTCTCGGCATGCGATCCAATATCGATAGGACGGGAACATGAACAAGACCCGCTTGCTCACTACTCTCGCGTGCGCGGCATCATTTCTCGCTGGTTTCTTGCTCGGCCGCCTCTGGACAGCCTTCGAGGCACGGCCGGCCCGTGGCAAGCACCCTGGCTTCACGGTCGCGTCGGCGCGCGGTTGATGATGGCGGAACGCGCACCTTCGCCGGAGGGTCGGTTGGACGAGTTCTGTCGAAATCCTTACCGGCTGCTGTTCCCACTAGGTGTCGCCTTATCCTGGGCGGGAGTCAGTCACTGGGCCCTACACGCCGCCGGGCTGTTTCTGGATTATCGGCCGCGTTTTCACGCCATGGCGCAGACCCAGGGATTCATGACCTGCATGGCGCTCGGTTTCCTGTTTACGATGATCCCACGCCTCACCGGTACGGCTCCTCCTCGGCCATGGCAACTGCTTGCGGCGATGGCTGGCCCCGTCGCGGTGGTGCTCGCGGCCTGGAATTCCCGATGGATCGTGGCACAGCTGCTGTGGCTGTTGCTGGCGCTCATGGTGGTGGAGTTCATCGCTCGTCGTTTCAACGGGACGGGCGAGTCTCGCGTCCCGAACGGTTTCGTGTGGATTCCCACCGCGCTGTCCCTAGGTGTTGCGGGGTCTGCGGTGGCGTTACTTTCGGAGGTCGCCGTGCTGCCACTGGGCTGGGCGCTGGTGGGCCAGCGCATGGTGCAGCAGGGATTCTTCGTCAGCTTGATCCTTGGGGTCGGGGGAAGCGTGGCCCTGCCATTGATGACCCGAGGGGAACAGCCGGTGACCAGCCTTGATCGAGTCGCTCGAGCGGGGCACTTGCTGGGTGCAGGAGCGCTGGCGGCTTCCTTCTGGGTTGAGGTGAACTACTCGTTGCAGTTCGCGATGGCGATTCGGGCGACGGTCACCTTCGGTGTCCTGGTGGGCGCTGCCGATCTGTGGCGATTGCCTCAACGACCGGGTGCCAATGCGAGGATCATCTGGTTTGCGGCCTGGTTGGTGCCCCTCGGGTACCTAGCTGCGGCGCTGATGCCACTTAGCTTCCGCGCCGGCCTGCACGTCACCCTGATCGGCGGCTTCGCCTTGCTCAGTCTGGTCATCGCTGCACAGGTTCTCTTGGGCCACGGCGGGTACCCCGAGATCGTCCGCGGCTGGCCCGTCTCGGCGCTCGTGCTGTGCGCGTGCATGAGTGCAACGATCCTGGCCCGTGCCCTGATGGAGCTTGACCGGGCGCGAAGTTTCGGCTGGATGGGACTGGCCGCTGGGCTGTACCTGGTCGGGACGATCGCCTGGGCACGCTACGTCTCCCCAAATGTCTTGAGACCTCGTCGCCCCGAGTAAAGCGCCGCCGGCAGGACGCGTCGGTTACCCCAAGGAGCTTCGCCTCCGTCGGCCATCCATGAAATTCCGCCGCCGTCGAAGGATTCTAGGGACAATCCTGGGAACTGAGGCTAGGATCAAGACACGGAGGAGACTCATGAATGAAGTTTTAGGCAACAGCTATGACTAAACGTGAGATCGGTTTCTTGGTTATCGGGGCAGTGCTGGCTGCGGCTTTAGCTTCTCTGTTTTTTTATATCGTAATAGCTTGGATTCTCGGTTATGACGTTAACCTGTTTTAGGCTATAGCTATGACGAAACGTGACATCACTCTCGTAGCTTTTGGGGCAGTGGCTGGACATTGGGTAATCAAACTTGGACTGGCTTATGGGGTGCTCGCTTTTTTTTCAGCCGAGGTACCCGAGGTACCCGAAGAACGAACGGTTGCTGAGGTTGCTGAGCAGCTTGCTTTGAGGGTTGCTGGGCAGCTTGCTGTTACCGAAGAACAAATCGCAGCCGTGGAAGCCGATATCGAATACATCAGAACAGAGATTAGCTCCAACATTTCTTGGGCGTTTTCAAAAATTATTACCCCGAGTTGGGATCAGGTGGAGAGGTGCTGGGGGATACCCATGCCCTTGAATTGCAGAAACTATGCTCCGTTCGTTAGCTCCTGCAGAAATGAACCTCAGTGCAACGCATCTTTGGACACTTTGATAGACAAGCGGGTAGAGCTTCAGCGGCTGGAAGACACCAAGTTCAGTCTAGAGGTGGAACAAGCACAGCTTGAGCTTGATCAGAAGCTAAGGGAGCGGGAATAGGCAAGCACTGCGGCTTCAAACCATGCTAGTGCACGGGGCCTTTGATCCCCTCTATCTTGGCGGTGATCGTGTCCACCTGACCGACGGCCCCCCGTGAAACTCCGCCGCAACCGGCGTAGAGTTTCGGCACTAACGTGATCTTCGAACGAAGGGTGCCGATTGGAGGACGACGGGCTGCGGATTCACCAGGAGTTCTGGCCCGGCAGGTGTTGAGAGCGTGATGGCGTAGCCCTGCCGCCACCGCCACCGCCACCGCCACCGCAGTCCGCTAGCGCGATAGCGGCAGGCGCAGGACTTGCCCAGGATCACCGTCAACGAGCCCGCCGCGCACCAGTTGCAACTCGCCGGCTTCGTCGTCCCAGGTGACCCGGAGGGTACTCGCCAGACGACCGTCCCCGAGCTCCGTCGATACGTCGACGAACCTGCTATCCAGCCGGCGCCAGAGCTGGTCGGGCTCGGTGCCCTCGGGCAGCATCGTGCCGGTCGCGAGATACAGACCGAGGCCCGCGCCTGTCCGGATGGCCGCGAAGTCGAGCACCGTGCCGCCGAACTCGGGTGTCGCCGTCGCCTCGGGTCGGAGGAGACCATTGTCGTTGCGGAGTAGCAGCACCGTGGAGGGCGCCATCGGCACTGCCGACGACGCCAGGTAGCTGGCCGCCGACTGCTCCGCGCCTGCCGCCACTCGAGCGACGATCAGGTCGGTGTCGCCGTCGTCATCGGCGTCGAAGGCGAGTGCTGCGGTCAGCACGCCGTCAATCGCGAGTTCCTCGGGCTCGAAGCCTCCTCCCGCCATGCCTCGATAGAGGATCGCGCTGGTCGCGGCCGACGGCGCTGCGTTGTGGCCCGGAGCATGAGCCAGGTCCCGGGGCACGTTGCCCAACATCAGATCGGTCCAGCCGTCGCCGTCGAAATCCGCTGCCGCTGCCACCCCTCCGTACAACCGGGACGGCAGTCCGGGGGCAGGGGAGCGTTGCCACGAGTCGCCGGTTCTGCGGAACCGACGTACGGGATCGATGCCCCCGCCGGTGACGAACACGTCATCGCTGGTGGTCGGTGCGACGATGACGGCGCGCCACGGCTGCCAACGGCTGCCGTCCTCCGAGGCCTCCCGCCACGCAGGAGCCGCCCCGGTCCAGTTGCCGACGAGGCCGGCCGGGAGTCCGGGCGGCAGCACGCCGGCGCGGCGGTAGGGAGTAGGGGCACCCGTCAGCGTGTTGCGTGGTGACAGCGCGGGCAGCTGAGCGAGCAACCCGTCGGCGATGGCGACAGCCGGGATGCGTGCGCGGGCCCCCGCAATCGCGAGCGCCAGACGTCCGGGGGCGATACAGCCGTCGACGCCCGAGCAGAGCGCGGTGATCGCGGCCTCAGCGGCTCTTCCCGTTTCGTTGGCGTCCCCGGACCGTCCAGAGACCCATAGATCGAGCATACGTGCCTCGATATTGACGGGGTTGTGCCCGAGTGCCTCGGAGATGGCTGCACGTGCTCCGGCGACGTCGCCGGCGTAGGCCAGCCATCGCGCCATCAGCGCGTGAGCGCCGGAATTGCCGGGATTCCATCCCAGGGCAGTGGCGATGGACGCCTGCGCGGCCACCAGGTCGGCACGCCAGCCGGCGGCCGGCGTGCCCTGGACGACGCTCAGCTGCTGCCAGCTGCGCAGGCTGTGGTCCTCCGTGCGAGCCAGCGTCAGCAGATGCTCGGCTGCGCCGTCGACGTCGCCGTGGGAGTAGAGCAGCTGCGCCAGGAAGTGCAGCGAGTCGCCGTGGTCGGGGTCGAGCGCCAGAGCACGGCGATAGCCGGCCACTGCCGCGGCGTTGTCACCCGCTGCCCGAGCGGCAGTCGCGCTGCGGTACACCGCCCAGAACTCGACAAGCGGGTCGGCGGCCTCTGGCTCTGGACGTTCCATGCCCGCCGTCGCGGTCGTATCGGGGGTGTCGTCCGAGCATCCCGTCAGGAGCGCGGAGGTGACGAGCAGAACGATCAGGCAGGTACTTCCGGGACGGTGCCCAGGCGCGTCGGTCATCGAATGACAGGGTCGGGCTCGCCCCGCCGCAGTATCAATCTGCGGTCGGCTGACGTGTCACTCCAGACCTCTTCGGTGCCGTCGGGCCAGCGCACGGTGATGTCGTCCACCAGGGAGGCCTCTCCGAGGCCGAAGTGCGACGTCAGGGGCTCCTGCGACAGGTAAGAGGAGGTGGAGCCGACGGAATGTAACTGGCGGACCTCGCCGGTTCGCACCGTAATGAGCGCGCCGACGGCGAAGGCGTTCGCGCCGGCCTGGCGAAGGTCGATCTCGATCCAGTGCCCGGAGGTGCCCTGGTTCTCGAGCAAGAGCAACGGCCCGCCGTTGGCCAGCACCGCCACGTCCACGTCGCCGTCCGCGTCCCAGTCGGCCGCCGCGGCGCCCCGCGCCACCCAGGTTCTGCTCAGGCCCGGGCCGGCCGCGTCGGTGGCGTCGAAGTAGCCCATGTCGCCGCGTTTCCAGAACAGCTGCATGCGCTGTGGCACCAGCAACTCCGGGTTGTCGCGGTCCTCGAGCGTACTGCCGTTGGCGATGAACAGGTCCTTCCAGCCGTCGTTGTCGTAGTCCAGGAACGCGGTGCCCCAGCCGACGAACTTCAGGCCGGTGTAACCGAGTCCGACCATCTCGGCGATATCGGCGAAGAAGAGTCGCTCGCTGCCCACCTCCGAGACGTGGTTGGTATAGAGGGCGTTTTCCTGGGCCAGCCAGTGAGTCACGAAGAAGTCGAGGTCGCCGTCGCGGTCGTGGTCGTCCACCGCCAGGCCCATGGCACCGCGATAATCGGCCGTCAGCGATGCCGCAGCGATGTTCTCGAACTTGCCGTTGCCCAGGTTCAGGAAGAAAGCGTTGTCGGAGATGTCGTTGGCGACGTACAGGTCCAGGTCGCCGTCGAGGTCCATGTCGGCCCAGGCCGCCGACATGCTACGTCCGTCCGGGTTGTCGACGCCGGCCTCCACACCGATCTCGGCGAAGGTGCCGCTGCCCTCGTTGCGATACAGGCGGTTGGCGGAAGGCGCGTACGAGGACGGATTGAGCGTGAACGGGATGTTCTGCCCGTACTGCACCGACACGCGGGCTGGATCGTCCCCTTCCAGGAACTCCACATAGTTGGTGACGTACAGATCGAGATCGCCGTCGTTGTCGTAGTCGCCCCACGATGCGCCGGCGCTGAAGGCATCGCCGCCGGAGACGCCGGCGGTAAGAGAGACCTCGCTGAACCGACAGGCGCCGTCGTTGGCGAAGAGACGGTTGGCGCCGTAGTTGGTAACGAACAGGTCGAGGTCGCCATCGCCGTCGTAGTCGCCCCACGCGGCACCCATTCCGAACTCCGCAATGGCCACGCCGGCGGAGGCGCCGATCTCCTCGAAGCGGCCGCTGCCGAGATTGTGGTAGAGGGCGTTGCCGGGCATCTCCGCGAGCTGGGCCGAGGTCAGCGTCAGCGGACCCGCGAAGCTCACCACGTACAGGTCGGGCAGCCCGTCGTCGTCACAGTCGCCCCAGGCCACGCCCGACCCCATGTCCTCCGGCAGGCGGTGCGAGCGGGCGCCGTTGAAGTGCCGGAACGGCGGTGTCAGCTCCTGGCCGCGGTCGATGAACTGGATCCGGGGCACGTCCGCGGGGAGGTCACGAGCGAGAACGTCCTCGATCCCGAGATCGTCCGAGGGCGCGTTGCCGGCGCGTTCGCGCAGAAAGATCGCTGCCGTGATGGCCACGATGACGATCGCCGCGCCGGCGAGCGTTCGCAGGAGCAGCCCCTGCCGGCGACTTCGCACCGCCACGAGCGGCTAACGGCTTCCCACCGTGCTCGCTGCCGCTCCGGGCTCCGCCAGCGGAATCCGCGCCTCCGCCCAGGACATGTCGGTGACGGGTGCGGTCAGGCCCTGACCCGGTGCCAGGAAGTTGAGGAAGTACTGGTCGACCTTGCGGTAACGGAGGCGGGCCGTGACGATCAGCTCCCGGGCACCTTGCGGCGCCACGACCTCGACGTCCTGGGGCGCCAGCGGATTCTCCTGATCCTGCCCGTCGATCTCCACCAGCGAGCTCTGATCGGGACAGACGAAAGCGTAGCTGGCGACGTCGGAGTAGCCCGGGAACAACGTGCGCTTGAAACGGGCCCCCACCATCTCCCAGAGGTTGTGCTTGTCGATCAGGTTGCCGAACTGGTCGATCCCCTCGGCCTTGAATACGGTGGTGCTGGAGTCCAGAAACCCCCCCTCGTCGAGGTAGCCGGAGCGGAAGACCTCGCGGCCTTGGTCGTCTTGCACGTCGACCTCGATCCACGCCTGAATGATGTCCAGCGGCCCGGTGGGGAAGTCGTGGCCCGCCTTGTTGTTGAGCACTACCACCCGCAGGTTCACCGGTTCGCCGGGTACGGCCTGCTCCGGCGCGATGATCTGCAGCGGCACGGCCGGCCCGGTGGTCCACTTGTCGGCGATCTCGGGGATCACCGTCTCGCCGCGGAGCCATTCCTCCACCAGCCGCACCTGCTCGTCTCCTCCCGGCAGGTCGAGCAGGGTCGGGAGGTACTGGTTGGCTCCGATGAACCTGTGGCTCCGGTGCTTGCCGTCGTCGGGCGCCCGGTTGTAGTCGCGTTCATCTCCGGCCGCCGGATCGAGCGACTCCGTGAGGTTCATGTGGCACTCGCGGCAGGTAATGCTCGCCTCGGGGTCCCCCTCCACGTGCCAGCGACTCTGCTGCCAGTTGTCGTACTGGTTTTGCAGCTGCACCCAGCCGACGTTGTTGATCTCCTCGTCGATGAACTGCTTGTGGCAGGCGGCACAGTATTCCGGCGTCTTGTACAGGTCACGGCTCCAGGAGGCGACGTGCTGGCGCGGGTAGGCGCGGACCAGGAAATCGCTGGTCCACGCAGCCAGGTTCGACGCGGAGTCCTCGAACAGGTAGCGCGGCTGGGCAGCGAGCACGTAGTTGGCGTTGCCGCGAACGTCGGTCCGCTCGATGGAGTGACAGACCACACAGGAGATGCCTTCCTCGTAGCCTGGCGCCGACAGGTCGTCGCTGTGCAGGTTCTTGCTGCCGGAGAACAGCGAGATGGGGTCATGGCAGCCGGCGCAGTAGCGCGTCGACTCGGGGCCGTTGTTGGCGGCCATGGCGCCCTGCACGCCCTGGAAGAACGGCGACATTGCCGCGTAGCGGTGCGTGCTCGGCTGCCACTCGGCGAGGATCTCGGCGTGGCAGCCCGCCACACCGCAGCGCTCCGAACCTGCCAGGTGGCCAGGCTCGAAGGCCTCCGCCGTCGCTGTGGTAGCCAGGCTCGGCGTGAACGGGTTGTCGCCGAACGGCAGCTGGTAGTCGGCGGGGAAGGCGCGCATGGGTTCCTTGACCGGGGACGACATCGTCCACATGACGGTGGCGGCGATGAGCACCGCCACCAGAGCCGCGCTGCGCCAGGAGAAGCGCCACTGCGCGGCACGGATCAGCGCGCGCTTCCCGCCGTCCTGCTGCCGGAAGTGCCGCACCAGGATGATCCCGAGATGCCAGATCACGAAGGCGGTGGCAGCGAATCCCCCAATCAGATGCACGAGATCCCAGGCGTAGGAGATGCGTGTGCTCCAGCCGGCCTGCCAGGTGAGAACCAGGCCACTGATGCCGGTCAGCATCAGCGTTACCAGCGACAGGTAGCCGAGCAGCTTGTGCTGGTTGAATGGCCGCGGCCGATTGGTCCACCAGTGACGAGCCTGGTAAACGGTGTACGGCACCAGGAACACGAGGCCAACGATCGTGTGGATCAGCACCGAGACCTGGGAAGAGATGCCGAAGCGGCCGAAGTAGATGAAGAGACCGGTCAGGGCCTCGAACAGGAACAGGCCGGAGACGGCCGTGGTGAGGGTGGAGCGCCACTCCCGCAGCTGAACCGCCGTGAACAGGTCGTCGGACGTCGAGCTCATACCGGGTGCCTCCCGCGACACTCGGGCTCGACGAACGGCCGCTCCCGAAGGTCAGGTATCTAAATCAGATATTAAGACCCGTAAATAGTAATTTAACCTGCATTCCCGCGTCAACGCCTGGCAACAACGGCATCGGCTACTGGGGCGAGAGCGGCACCCTCCGCGTCACGATGAGCGACCTCGGCATCAGCTACGCCGGTGGCAACGGCATCATCATCCGCGCCTGGATGAACGCCGACCGCATCGCCTACTACGACGAGAACTTCAACGTGGTTTGGAGTACGGACTGCGCCCCCAACTGCTAGTGAACCGGTACTTTGATCCCCTCTAGCTTGGCGGTGATCGTGTCCACCTGATCGACGGCTACCCGCGAAACTCCGCCGCTACCGGCGTAGAGTTTCCGGCATCTAACAGCGATCTTCAGGAAGGCCCGCACGGCTATGGACGAATCTCAGCACACGATTGTGCCGATGGGAGACAGTGAGAACTGGATGCAGATCGTGCGCAGAGATCGGTTGGCGAGATTCGCGGAGGCCGAAGATCAACTTGAAAAGGGACCACTCTACTGTTTCTCTGACTGGCCGACCGGGGACATCCCAGAAATCGCGGCAGGGGTCTACACGATTTGGCGGGGTACCGAGTTCGTTTATGTCGGCATGGCCGGGCGCGGAAACGCTACGAAGAAGGAGCAAGCCAAGCTGAAGGGGAAGCCCTGGGGCCTGTACAACCGTCTCGAAAGCCACGCATCAGGTGGCCGTTCCGGTGACCGGTTTTGCATATACATCTGCGACCGGTTCGTTGTCCCGACGCTCTCACGCACCGAACTTCGTCAGGCCGGGACCGGAGAGTTAAACCTCGATACGCGCACCCGCGAGTTCATCCGAACTGAATTGGCCTTCCGCTTCATGAAGACACCCGATGGCGAGAAGGCCCTCCAGCTTGAGGACGAGGTGCGGCGGGGCGCTTTGCCAGCAGGCAAGCCGACACTAAACCCGCTCCCAAAGTGACTACGGGAGACTCCTTCTACGCCCGCATCTGTATCGGGAGTCCCTTATCGTCCCGTTCTGGGAGACCTTCAGGGATGCATTCGTGCTCCTTCATGTGGATTCGGCGAGCTGTCCAGGCCACGGCGATGGCATCGAGGATGTCATCGTCCGCGACGTCAGAGCGCTTATGCTCTTTGCGGATCTTCAACGCTGCCCCGGGAAATTCTTTTTCGACGAGTTTGTAGCGCTCGAGGAATCCAAATCCGCAACGCTTCGAATGTTGCATGGGCTTCTTTCCGTTCCAGTAGTAGAAAGAAACCTCTGGGTGAACCTCGTACACCCGCCCGAGTAGGTCGGCAGAATTCCGAAGCAATTCGTCCACCTCGTAGATCTTCGGGATAATTGCGTGGGTCTGTTTAGATAGCTTCTTGTTAATCTTCTTCTTGTTCGCTTCGCAGGCAGCCTCATATGACAATTTCGGGTCCAGGGCAGCACGCATTGGTACGGGGAAGACGCTGCTGCGGCGTTTTTTCAGCAGCTTGCGAGCTAGATGATCGCATTTTCGCTTGGCAGCATCCGGCAAGCCAATCGGGATATCGATGCCGGTTATCGGAACAGGCCCATCCTTGAAGAGAGCCTCAGTGGTCTCGAAAACTTTGGCTGAAAGTTTCTTGTTACTCAGGTCCAGTGAGACGCGAATCCAACCTCTCCTGCAGCCATCAACTCCGTGGACAACGTTCATGACAACCACATTACCTTCATCACTTCATCGAGCACAGTGATCAGTCTGTCTGCTCGAGTCGCACTGTTCCAAAATGGGTAGGCAAAAGTCAAAAAAACTCATTTACAAGGTGAGTTTTAAGGTGAGTCGGCCTAAAACGGCGCTTTTTGCAAAACCCTCATTCCGCTGTAAACCAGTTATAGCTTGAAATGCCCAGGGCGGGACTCGAACCCGCACGTCCTAAGACAGGGGATTTTAAGACCTCTGCTGCCCCATTTATACCTATTTACTCCGATCCAGCAACCGTAGGCGTTTGCGCCGAAACCGTTACCGGTGCTGCGTTCTCGAAAAAGTCGATATCTGCAAAATACTGTCCGAGACGTGCGAGAGATGCGGGACTGTATGGTTACTTTTATGGTTACTTGGCC
>Ga0187827_10008558_pt1 | contig 11051 bp, 5 predicted proteins | sample ETNtaG_39_FD_167969 | JGI IMG/M metagenome (GOLD analysis project Ga0187827, IMG submission 167969) | Marine microbial and viral communities from oxygen minimum zone, Eastern Pacific Ocean - ETNP2014_SV_150_PacBio MetaG (Illumina Assembly) | ecosystem: Environmental > Aquatic > Marine > Hypoxic... | reverse complement strand
CATATAATAAGGCATATACCGCTTGGGATCATCCATTGCAGTCATAAATTCGGACAATCCACGCAGGTAAGTGCGAGAGGTCAGATTCTGCGCGAGAGCGATACTAACTGCGGCAGCGACCTCCATAGCCCCCGCATCATCGGCGTATTTTATAATCTCCACCGCATCAGCACTCAACCCGAGAAACATACCGAGTGGGTCCGCTCGATTGAACGCATAAAACTTGTCTCCGATCTTAATAGAGTATTCCTGCAACCCCTTACGCCTTTGTGCATCACGCACGCCCGAATTTTCAGACAGCTTGCCGACGATAATGCCATTGGCGGCCATCGTGGCCCCGACCATCATCACTAATGAGCCCAGGCTCAGCCTGGCCAGCGCCAGATCACGCCTTGCTCCACCAGCAGCAACTTCGGCTTTGAATGTTTTTGCGAACGGAGCCAGGGGGGAGCGCATACCGACAAATTTAACGATATTGACCGGCGTGCGAACAAAAGGTAGCAGCAGTTTTGCAACGGGGTGAGAGTTCGCAATCCTCTGTACACCCTTGCCGAATTCGCCCAGATCGTTTGTAAAGGTTTGAATCCGCCCAGCGTCAATCGCTGCCAGGTGCATCGACTCCGGCGGATTGTTAATGATATCGTGGACACGCACGGCAAATTCGCGCCCTGTCAGTCCCTCGTTGGCTGCCTGTCGGTACGCGAGGGCGTTGAGTTCCATTCGGTATCCGACAGCTTTGAAAAACTCGTCCTCCGCTCCGAGGAACCGCCCTGGTAACCGTACCGCTTCACCCAGGAGGTCCACGCCTTGAGCCACAACCCCTCCATTAGCCACGGCAGTGGGATCAAGGCCAACAGCCCGGCCCTTTTTACCCAGGATCTCCGCGATATTTTCTGCGGTGATTGCGCGGTACTTCCGGGCTTCGTATTTTTGTAGTGCGTCTGTCGGCTCCCCTGTTTTAAGTGCGTGCCAGGCTAATTTCAACCCATCGCGGGTTCCCTGCACAATACCATATAATTGGCCTACCGCCTCACCGACTCGCACACCGTTTTCAGAGCGCAGCCCCTTGGAGATACCAGAAGCCAGCAGACGTTCCGGTATCATCCACAGCGCCACCGCCGCATTGGATCCGGTGTTGACTGCGTGGGTAGCCGGTGATGACAGCAGGCCGTTGATCCAATACTCCAAAATCATGTCAGGACCTCTTGCGTGCCAGTTGTTCCGGGTTGCTGCGGCAACTGCCGCCGGATCGGCAGCATCGTTTATAAGTCCCGCCAGCTTGACAGTAGAAGCTCGGCCACCGGCTGATTCCATCGCATGACGGACTTGTGCAGCTAGCAGCATCCCTGAGTTAGCCGTCACCTTGAACGCATTCAATGCCCGACCGGCTTCGGCTGCAGCCCCGGCAGCCTGGGCTTGAATAGCCGCGTGCTGCGCCACCATCTGACGGAACGCCAGCATATCTGCTTCCGAGGCATTCCCTTCAAGGATAATTTTTGAAGCGTTCTGAAGCCGCTCTGCGGACTCAACCAGGACGGTACGAATCCCAATGACCTGCGAATCGTTGAATGCCTCACCAATGGATCGGCCCAGCAAGGCCTCCAGTTCGATCTCTGCTGCGTCTGCCTTGGCCTGGTCTATTGTACGCACACCACGGCGATCTACGACAAAGTGATCACCCTGTTCGCTGATCGTATCAATCGTGCGTAACACATCGTCGGTTGTTTCAATGCGTTGGAAATTGATATTTCTCAGGCTGGGATCGCGGGCCGATGGTCTGCCGGGATCAACAGGACCACCAGGCGGCACAAGAATCTCGGCCGCCTCCTCCATCTTAGACGCCGGTATATTGCCTTGCTCTACGCCTTCGCGTATTTTGGTTGCGCTATTGGTGCCCCAGAACCCGAACCTTCCGCCGGCTACCTGTACCGGATCAGGCTCTGGGGGCTCTTCTCCCGTAACCAAGGTCTGCGAGATTAAGCTATCAAGCTCAGGCTGTTCGAGTGTTTTTTTGATTGTCATTAGCCCACCTTCTTAAATGCGCTCATGTTCCCTGCTCCAGTTCTGCCGCAAGCTCGGGGTTATATTCCCCCCAATGGGGGAACTGCATTAAAAATACGGCAGATGGCAGAACCACCTTAGACATATCACCAGCACCCTTTGCACCCTTTGCGCTCTGTGCAGCAATCTCTGCTGTGTCACCCTTTGCCGGGTCATAATAGGTGATGAACCCCTTACTCTCGACTGCCTGTTCTTTGCGGGACGCTCCAGATAGGTTCTGGTCTTTATTCCTTAGACCAACAATATAACCATCAGCACCTTCGGGTTTACCCCAATCGTCAGCAGGACGATAATCATGCACATCACCATCTATTACTTTATAGGTCTTGCCGAACTTCATATCCTTAACGAACTTGGGCAGAGGCTCATTTGCGCCTACCGCGAACGGCATCGCTACATTGTAACCTTCATCCAGTTTCTTCGTCATGTGCTTCCAATTCTGGTGTAGGTTTATCACGCCAAGCCCGGGGTTCGATGTGCCTGTTGATGAATAGGTTAAATGATGATTGGGCGCAATCGGTTTATTAGAATGCAGTTTTGTATAATCATAAAATTGTACATCAGGGTATTTCCTCATAAGGTCTTCATACACGGTTGGTGAAACATCTGAAAATACGTTGAGCCTGATACCTAGTTGATTGCCATTCTTCTGGGCTGCTGCCCATGCCTTACCCACCTCGTCATCCATTTTTGCAATAAATACTTCTGGGTCACGGATGAGTGCCTGGTTCTGCATAAAGTGCGCCCTGCGCGGCCCCTTCAAAGCATCCTTGTCTGCACCACCACCATAGGCCCAATTACCACCTGATGTCGTTGCAAGGCAGTTATCAACACATGATGCGCTCTTCGGACATATGCTGATCTTTGCCTCTTTATACGCATGGTACAGAGACAGTCCTGTCGTCTCGACACCGCGACCATCTGGCATTAACAATGGTTCCTTTGCCTTGTTAACCCCGTGCTGCTTATATCCTACCTGTGCTTTTTTCATCTTCAGGTTGGACTTCATCAAGTTCTTGATGCCGTATGTTTCTTCCAGCACTTTCTTTGCGGTCTTCAGATCGACAGCACCTGATTGTATCGTTGCGCGGATGGCTCGTTTGATATCTTTGAATGACACCGTGCCTTCTGGGCGCATTCCCTTAACGGGGGCGTTGTCTCCGTATACACTGCTCAATATTTTGGCTCGTTCAGCCTGGACCTTCTCACCATTGGCGTGTACCAAATGCTTTAGCTCTGCTGCCCGTGGTTCCTGTGGCATCATCAATCGTTGCTTATCAGGATTGAACATCTCGTCCACCTGTTTAGTCAAGGCTGCTTTGGACATCTTCTTGCCGTCTATAATCTCACCAGCAAGCGTGTGGGCGATCTCTCTAAACGCGGTGATAGATGTGGGCAGGGTTAACTTTTTCTCTGACTCAACCATCTTGCCCTTCTTCTTCTTCCTAACTGTTATAGTCTTGCCTTCGCTTACATCCTTGATGCGTTGCTCAATCGCGTCATGCATACGTTGCTCTAGTTCGGTTAATGTCTTACCGATGAAGAAATCATCAGCAGTGACCTTTCCATCCGTTACGGATTGATATAACTCTCGTTCAGAGGTCATTGGCTCCATATCAGGAAGGCCGGCTGACTTAGGCGCAACAGGTCGCGGGTCAAGACCCTTAATCCCTACCTTCTCCCCTACCTTCTGGCCTGTCCCCTGCTCCAAAGCACTCACAACATCATCTCGAGTCTTAAAAGACCCCGGATGAATCATCACCTGTCTACTTGACCTCATATGTACTGCGGCATGGTCAGAAAGCCTGACCGTTACACCTGTATCAGGATGTTTGTAGTAAGTTGAAATACCTGGATCAGGGCCAAACTCTGTATTGTCGCCGGAAAACGACCACCCGGAGAATTGTTTTTCACCGGGTATTTCTGGCCCAGGATCAATCTTGTAGCCCAATCTATCTAATTCACTTTCGATGTCTCTGATATTGGGACGATAGCGCGTATCTGGCTTTCTATTGCGGGCCTCAGCTTCTCCAGCTTTATAACGCCGGGTAGCCTCAAGTTTGCTATTAACCCTTGCATAAATCATTTCTACCGTATCAGTGTTGCCAGCCTCAAATTTCTTCCTAGATATTTTCTGTTTGCCGCCAAAAAGTTTGTCAAATGCCTTCGGATGTGCTGCGGCATACTCCTTAATAACGCTCATTTTCTTCTGAAGAACGCCTGATTCCCATTTATGTCCTGTACCGTGCCAGGACATCATCCCGAGTTGCCTCTCTCGAGCGGTCATACTTAATGACCTTTCAGTTTCTTTCTCGATCAATTCCTTTACTTTCTTGATTGCATCCGGTGACCTCTTTATGCCTCTCAATACCAGCAGCACCGCCGGGACAAAAGCGGCTAAACCACCGCCCTCGAAAACTGTCTTGACACGCCCCTGCAATCGTTTCAGCGCATCGGCATCTTTTCCGACTTTGGAATCGAGATAATTAACCAGGACGTTATCAACATTGAACTGCTCACGCAGCAGGGTTGACAGATTTCCATACTCAGGGTCAAAAGTGGCATCGGCCCCAGCTCCGGCGAGCAGGTTTCTCAACAAACTAACCCCTTTCGTCATCCCGCCAAGGGCCCCGAACCCTGCAAAAAACTGAGTCATCCCTCGGACTAGATGGGCCATTGGCTCATCTGCTGATTCAATCTGTGGTAATTGTATGGGTCTCAGGGTTTTGTATCTGGGGTCGTTAGCACTAATCCATTCCATGCTCCCGTCCTGGTTATAGATCAAGCCCGGAATCTTGAGCACCCGGGATACGTCGGATGATAGGCCAATAACACCCTGCCCAAGATCACGCATACCGCCCTCTATCGCGCCCCTGAAGTCAGTCCCTGCCACTGACCGAATTGCATCCATACCCGGATTACGATCTAATGGAGCCCCGATGTCATTAATCACATCAACGAGGTGCTCCAAGGCGCTCTTGTCCAGCTCAATTTGCGGATAGAACCGCTTTAACCATCCCTCCAGCACCGATAACTTTTCTGGCTCTGGAGTAGGTTTATCGGTTATAAATGGAATGGCCTCGTTTCCTGTAATTGAACGGGTAGGGAGATTGGATTCCAGGATAAACTCGTCTGGCTCCTCTTGTTCGGTCTCGGTCGGTATTGGTGTATTCTCGCGCAAATGATTGACGGCCTCGCTGTAGTGGAGTGATCGCTCTTCGTAAGAGGCCTTCCACTCTTCCGTGAAATCATCATGTTTTGGGCTTATGTCGCCTCTATCGTTCTCGACAGCAACGTCTGCTGCGTCACTTTCGCTTCGACGTATCTGCGTCGGATCTTCAAAAATATTTTCAGCGCTCATTACCAGACACCCCCTTGAGGCTGGTCCTGTTCAACGCTCATTTTCTTCTGAAGGTTGTCCTGTTCGTTTATAACATCATATCCTTTTGTCTGATTCTGTTTGAATTGTTGGTACTCCTTAAGCTGGTTGAAAATCCGGTTGTAGGCGGGCAGTTCAATTTCCTCGTTATTCAAGGCGGTTGTCAGACGCGCTAGTGAAGCTACGAAATCAAAATTGCCCTCTTCATTGCTTACTGAGTACTGCGGAGCAATCATAAAGCGCTCGGACTCATATTGATCATTGAACATCTTGGCGCGATTGATAATCCCGGCAACAATCTCCATTGCATCCTCGCCATCAGAAACACGGTCATAGAGCTCTCGCCTTGCTGCTGCAACAGTTTCGGCCGTGTTCGGGTCAAGGATTGCCATCAGACCAGAGCCCCTACCGAGAGATGTATTTATCTGATTGAGCGCGTAGTTAAATCCAGTCTTTTTGGTTACTGCCTGGTAATCTGGGCTGGATAGGACACTCAACATACTTTTGCCCGTCCCGGCATCAATACCAGTGCCCAGTAGGCTGATAATGTAATCCCTGATTTCTCCCTCTCTTTTTTCGTCCACCCCGTTATAAATCTCATTCCAGATAGTTCCAATAACCTGTGTATTACGCCTTGATTCCTGCTCTGCCATATCGGACTCAAGCAGGCCCTTGAGCGTCTGAAACATCTGGGCGTTTATTGTTCGGTCATACAGTGCTGTCTGGATTGTACCCATTGTCAGGTTGTCCTTCGCCTCAGAGAGCAGTAATTTTTCAAAATATGCGTTTTGACCGGCCTTGACGCGCTTCTCTATCTCCGCCTCTTTGCGGTTTTTGACCCAGATCATGTCTTTAAGCTGAGATTCCATCTCATTGCTGATCCTGGCTTGTAGCTTGGGGTCCATGTTTTTTGGGGGTTCTTCCATAAATTTCACCCAAACACCCTCGGCATGATCGGTCCCCTCTTCTTGGATTAGCCGTGTAAATTCGCCCCTGGCCATATAAAACTGACTTTCATCAATCATTGTGTTTATGGCCTTGAGTGCATTGGTTGGCGTTATGTCCCCCAACGCTACCTGTTTTTCGATCAATAACTGCAACTCCATCTCCTTGGCTGCTTGCTCTTCTTTTGAGCCCGCACCGGCCGCAACCAGGATTTCCTGCATGAGCTGCTTCTGGCGTACATCATTTATCGCTTTCTCTTGTTCTCTTTTGCGATTCAGAAAATTATTCTCAACCTCGATACCGATGCTTGATGCCGAGGTATTGATGGTCTCATTTGCCCAGACCTGGAGATCGGGTGAGATTGATTCAAGCAATCCCTCCCTATAACTTTCGGTCGCCTTTTTGAAGTTTTGGGGATCGTGCGAATACTCCCGCCCGAGCCTGTTCATTGACTCTTTGATGTCAATTCCTGCCGCTGACTGATGCGCCAACAGCGCACCCTCATTAAAGGCCTGCCCATAAAACGTATAATTACTCCTGAGTTCTGGAGCATCAACCTGACCCTGCCCGGCCCTTAGCCCTGCTTTCTTGCCCTCGATCTTGGCCTCTTCTGTAGCATGGCTATAGGCGACATCGGCCCAACTATCGAGCATTTTTGTGAGCTGTGAGCCCAACGCAGCCTCACCGCGCATTGTTGCCTCGGCGGGCGTGATTCTGGGGCGTCTTAGATTAGGCGCACTCGGCGGGGCCGTCAGCCTTGGTGGTGCAGGACTTCGGATGCCCTCGGCATATTGATAAGGATTCTGCCCTGGCCGGAACTGGTAGCTCTCTTGGTATCGTTTTGCTGCCATCTTTTATGGTCCTATCATAATCTGTTATACCTATAATATCCGCTAATCAATGTATTAAGGGCATTAAGATTTGCTGCTCGCTGTGCATAGGAACCCTGTGCCCGGGTCCCAGCGGCCTCGAGCTCGGTTGATCGTCTGATTGAGTCCGACTGAATGTGAATCCCCTTCATCTGTAGATCGGCCGCCTGTATCGCACTATCGAGTTCGGACGCAGCAACATCGCTCATCAGGCTGTTATTGGCCCGCATCAGCCTGGAGCGTTCCTGGCCAAAAAACCGCATATCTCTAATACGTTCGGCGGTATCGCCCCGGTCAATAATCTGTTCTCGCTGAAAATCCTTATAATCTGAGCGCATCATGTTCAATGAGCTCCCGTCATAGGCCTGAATCCCCTGGCCTGACCGCATTGCTGCCTGGCTACTCAGGGCGTCAAGAATCCGTTTCTGGCGTCCTCGCTCTCGATCTCCTGCCGCCCGCTTTTCGTTATCAATATCACGTTGGACGCCCAGCTCGAACAGGCCTACCTGTTGATCAGATAGCTCAAGAGATCGGTTTGAAAATTCATAATTAACCCCGGCCTGTTCCTTGAGATAGGAAACCTGATCTTCACCAAAGGCCGCGAGAATGGCGGCCTCTTCCTCTCCATAATCTTCAATTAATTTGGCCAGCTCATTGGCTGCTTCCTTTTGTTTCTGCCCTGAGTCAACTGTAAGCGCCGCGCTCGCGGCCGTACCTATCGCCCACCACACCCACCAAGGCATTAGGCTTCCACCTCAACATCAAGCCCCAAGAGGGTAAAGGGCTGCGGGTCCGTCTGCGTGATGGTTACCTGGGCAAGTCGATCCCAGCCGGTCATATATATCTCCTTGATCCCGGTAAACCCGATCGGTGTGTCGTCAAGCACCGATGTCCCCAGGGTCCGATCTGGGAGCAGTGTTCCATTTACATAGACCCCGAGGGTGGCATAGGTGTCCACGATCACGCGCACCATCCGTTTGTACCGGGTAAGAATCGGACCATCGTTAAAGTCGGCGTTGAGCGGCATGGTCTTGATTTTGACGTCAAAATCAAGACCAACCTCTACCGCTGTTGCTGTTCGGCTCAGTGTGATCGATCCGCTCGAGGGAGTCGCATCGGCCATAATCGCGCTGTCGGCCCGAACACGGCAGACCTCACCATTCAGATGTGCCAGACCGGTAACTGTCGCGCTGACCGGGGAGAGGGTTTGAAGAATGTTGCCATCGGTATATGAATCAGGATCAGCCTTTTCGAGGTAGTAGACATCAGACCCGTTAATATTTCGCTTGACAGCAAAATAAACCACATCGACAACTACAGCAATCGATTCAATATCTCCGTCCGTCTCCCACTTGGTCCAGGCTGCAATCTCCTGTGACCGGAGTGTATTGAAAACTGCCATCGTTCCATCGTCGTTCACCAGATAAACATAATTGGCGTCGTCGGTTGGTGTTCCCTTGCGTGAGTCAATATCGACCGGACTTGAGATCAACTGAGAGGCCAGCAGGGTAGCGCTGTTGCTGGTATAGGCGTCCTCCTCCCATGAGAAGAGAAATTCCCGCATACTCTTGCCGGATCGATCAACAAAGATGGTGGCCCCATCAATACCAACAGGCCTGACAGAAGATGAGCCGTACTGGGTCTGACGCTTTACAGCCGACGCTCCAGGCGTGATCGGTGAGTCCGGCATATAGAACTCGCCACCTGTGGTAAATATCTGCAAATGTCGTGACGGAACAATGGCGGTTATCCCATTGACCTGATCGGTGTCGAGTGTGACATCGATCGCTTCGTCATCGAGCCCGGTCCCGACGTCATAATCGAAATAAGAGGCCACAACGGAGCCCCAAATGGTCTGTGGGCGCTGTTTGGAGCCGCCGAACCAAAGACGCTGACCAAAGAATGCGGCCGTCTTGGGCCATCCACGGGTCGCACTCCACACATCTTCAGCACCACTCCCATAATCAAACTGCGGAATATTGGTCAATGTAATAGCTGATAGGGTCCATGATGTGTGTGAGGCCCCTCTTACCAATTTGGCAGTTTGGTGGTCCTCATGGACAATGATCATGGTATCGGCCGATTGAGTGATATTCAGCGCCCAGAGCTGTGCCGATGTATAGGTTGTGGTGACATTGGCCTGGTGTACGCCATCCTTGTAGACCGCTATATTGTTGTTCGAGAACGCAATCAGATAGGTTTGCTCTACGTTGAACGCGAACATAAACAGCCTGGAATGTCCGGCAAGCGTCGCCTGATAGGCCATCCCTGGGCGGCGCTTTAACCCCCCCTGGGGGATTGATAGGACATTGGTCCCCTCAGCGACCCCCTGATAATAGCGCTTGAAGTCCGTCCGTGCAGCCAAGCGTGGGTCCAGAACACCCGAATTAAACGATGTCTGAAAGTTGCGTATCCTGGGCATTTATCGAACCTCAGTGAAGGGTGAGTCCAAAATGGCAGACGGTGGTCTGGCCTGAGAATCCATGTATCTGGCCTTGCGTAGTTGGTCGAGATACATATTCAAATAGAGCTCACCGGTAGATTTGTTGCTTGTCACCGGGATTGCAAACTGGGCCGCAAGGGCGAATTCCAGCGTCTTGATAAAATAGGCCGGGAGCCGTGCTTCGCTCGGCTTGAAAAGATAATCAATCTCGACCGTTGCCTGTTCCGAGTAGAGCTTATCCTCGTAAATCTCGAAATCACTATCGGGATAGGTCTTGATTGCGACGAGATAGCCCGATGGGAGCTGATAGGCATGGGTCCACTCGTTGAGAGGATCGGCCACCAATTGAGAGAGCTGCGCCTTAGCCGATGCAAAGCGCCATCGATGCAGACTCAGGATATTCTCGTATGTTGTGGGATAGAGATTTGACGCGACCTCTGCCCCAGCGCCCCCTTCAGTAAAAGAGGCGATTGTGCCATGACCAATCAAAAGAAGCGCGTTCGAGCAAATACTGACATCAGTTGTGGCCATATTTTCCCTCTATTTTCCCTAAAGAGAAGCGGGGAGCCAAACCCCCCCGCTTATCAAAGTTCCAAAAGGAACATCACTACCGCGTGGAGGATTACTGGTAGCTAACTGAAACGACCCCATCTCCATCTCTGGATACAGCACCGGCCTTCAGCATTCCATTGCATAACCAGGATGTTTTTTGTGCGACATAATTAACCTCTGTTTTGAGATCAATCCCGATAGCCAGGCCAACAGCGCTTTCGTGCCAGGCAAAGGCTTCGGTAGTCCCGGCTGAGACATCCAGGCCGCCTTCTGAGCGGGATTCAATAACGTGCCAATTAAACCCCATGAAGGAATTGAGCTCACCCGACATCAATGCACGAACACTATTGTAATCTGCACTGGTGATAGTTGAGATGTTGAGCAGGTCAGACAGACCAGCGGCCGAAACGGCAAAGTGGCGGCCGTCACCAGGCACCCCCTTGTCATTCAGTGCCTCGGCTGCGCTCACGATCTTGGCCAGGGTCATACCTGCTGAACCATGAGCAATCGTGCCGGCCGGTGAGGCCTCTGCGTCCAATGCATCAAGAATCAGCTGATCAAGACGACGACCCAAAGCGCCGGATATAGTCTGCGCCAACTCTGTGCGTTCGTCGAAATTAACCTCGGCCGCATCGAAAATGTCCGTGTATTCTGGAGCATTCCAGTTGGCCAGTGTGCAACTGATCAATGAGTGTGTAGCGCCCATTGCTGTTACATCGGCACTGGTCGCTTTCTGGTTAGCCGTACCCTTTCCCAATTTGCGGAATTTGTATATATCACCGACAACATTGTTGCGAATGGT
>Ga0187827_10008553_pt1 | contig 11054 bp, 11 predicted proteins | sample ETNtaG_39_FD_167969 | JGI IMG/M metagenome (GOLD analysis project Ga0187827, IMG submission 167969) | Marine microbial and viral communities from oxygen minimum zone, Eastern Pacific Ocean - ETNP2014_SV_150_PacBio MetaG (Illumina Assembly) | ecosystem: Environmental > Aquatic > Marine > Hypoxic... | reverse complement strand
AGATTTAACCATTGTCGGTTTTGGACCATCAATTCTTAATGCTCTTGGGGTCTCATATTCACTTGAAAAATCAATAAAAATTTCTTGCGAGGTAATTGATTTGAGATCACTTAATCCAATCGATGAGAAGACTATATTAAGTTCAGTTAGTAAAACAAAAAACTTATGTGTTATTGAACATGGCTGGCCCAATTCAAGCATATCATCGGATATTATTTCTAAGGTTACTGAAAAAATTAAACTTAAAAAGAAACCAATAAAAATTTGTTGGCCAAATAGTTATGTGCCTACATCTCATTTTCTAGAAAAAAAATTTTATTTTAAAAACAACGATATTGTAAAAAAAATTATAAATAAATTTAAGTAAAATTATTATGATAAAATTGAGAATTCTTGTAACTGGCTCCAATGGATTAATAGGAAGAACTTTTATAGAAACATATAAAAAAAATTATAAAATTTTTAGGTACACAAAGAGAGATAATCTAGACAAAATATTAAAAATCAGTTTCCATAATATTTTTCACTCAATTCTTCCCTACTTAACAAGGGTATTGAATTATGAGAAGTATAAAATTTATAAAGATACTTAACCTTATAAAATCAACTATATTAAACTTGCGTGTTTTGGTAAGTTTGTTTCAGCAATTTCAGTAGCAGTTTTAGCTGCTTGAATTGGGTTAGGTTCGTTTGACAAATCCCATAATACTTTATTACTAGCAAGGTGTCTGCAAGGATAATAACACTCTTTATAATTTATTTTCCTTGCGCATGAGTTATTAATGCTGCGTCTTCTATCAGAATACCAAATATCAATAAAAGATTTTTCATGCAGATCACCATAACAAAAATCTTGATCCTGCCAATGCCCATTACATGTATAAACTTTACCATCACTATCTATAGCACACTGAAATGCAAGACTCATACATCCTCCCGGTAGATCAAATGCCTCAATACCTTTAGATTCTATTGATCCATAATTAAATTGTTCCCAACGAACAATACATTTAAAATTATCATCAGACAGCTTTTCAGACATAGCTAATTCATCCTTAAATTTAGTTAACAATTCAGATCTTCTATTCATTGCATCGCCAAAATAATTTTCATTATTATGATAGTTGCCAGCAGCACATTTTATTTGTACATAATCTAAACCAACATCTTTTATATTTTTTACAAACTGATAAATAGAAGATACGTTATCTTCAAAAACGTACATTACTAAGCCTAAGGTTGTATCAAGATTATTTTTTGACTTAAAAAGAGCTGCTTCATATAAGTTATTACGGAATACTTGGTATTGTTTAGGATTACATCTATGGAGTTTTCCATAATCTTTTTCATTAAATCCTAAAACACTGTATCTTACCCATGTAATATTTTCTAATGTCTCTTCAATTTTCTTTTTAATATAAAGCACACCATTTGTGGTAAGTGCCTGCTGGATGCCTAATTTTTTTCCAAGAGAAACTGCTTTGGTTAAGCTTTTGTTAGTCAGTGATTCACCACAACCAGCATATTGAATTCCTTTTACTCCAATCTTAGCACTATCTTCAATTAATTTTATGAAAATATCTTCTTCAAGGTTAGTCCCATCGAAACCAAAATGTCCAATATAACAATGTACGCATCTTTGATTGCACACTCTAGATGGTCCAATCTCTAAATAAAGCGGAGCAATATCCTCACCATTAAACCATGCATTAACTCTGTCCTTATGGTATAAAATTTTAGTACCTTCTAATTGTAGATTTTTTTTCATATTTCTTTACTAACGTCAAGAGCCATATCCTCTCTATCCCAATCAGGGCATTTAACTTTTTTCTCATCTAAACATTCTAAATCTGTAAACTTCTTTGCTAAAAAAGGAAATGCATTAAACCATGATGCAGGACATAGATAATGTTTTTTCATGGAAGTAGGGAACATAAATTTTTCATTAACTTTGTGGTTATTAGGGCACTTTCCAACATTAACTATATCAATATATATAATAAATTTACTATCTTTTGAAATCTTGTCATTTTTTAATTCAGGAGGAATATCTTTAACATCTCTTTTTCTTGCATAGGCTCTTACTCCATTCATAGCAGGACAACTTACATTTGCATCACCCTCTTTATTGTGCATAAAATCAGCACCAAATAAAAGACCAAGCATATAGGGGTAAGATGAATAATATAAAAGGGGACAAACATTATTTGGATATATTTGATTATCTTCAAAATCTTTAGATGAATTTTTTACTATCCAACTACAACCAGGCAAGCTATTAGATTGTTTTAACACTATTTCTCTCCAATTGTTAGATATGCATTTAATGCTTTTTTCCAATTACGCAATCTATTCAGTTTTTGTGTCACTAAATATGGTCCACTTTAATCATTTGTAGTTTCAATTTTATGCAATAACTCATCTAACATATTAAATATTTCTTTGGAATATCTAAAATCATACACTTCTTCTATATTTTTTGTCAGGTAATCAACTGATTTTATTCCAGGAACAATACTTTTTACAGAATCATTTTTTAATAAATACGATAATGCTAAACCGCTAATACTAATTTTATATTTTCTACAAAATTCTTTTATTAACTCAGAATTATCTAATAATTTAATAAATTGAGAATTATTGTTTTTCCATCTATTTCTTACATCAGATTTATCAAAAATTCTTTTATGATACGATTTTTCAGATAAAATCCCTCTACTCAAAGGAGAGGCAACTATTAAACCTATTTCATATTTGTTTAAATCTGCTAATAATTTCTTTTCAATATCCCTAAAAAGTAAATTGTAATGTGCTTCAACTATTTGTACATCAGGATCAGGAAGTATGTTTGTTAATGAATTAAAGCCAGCGCCCACAGAAATACCAGAAAACTTGATTAACCCATTTTTTTTTAAATATTGTATTGCTTTTTTTGCATCATACCATTGATTTAATGTAACTGGAGGAACATGTATTAAAAAAATATCAATAAAAGATCTTTTAAGTCTATTTAAACTTCGATTAACTGAAGCTAAAATGTGATTATAACTAATGTCTGTTATTGTTCCATAAATACCATCCGGAATATAACCTGCTTTTGTGATAACAATAATATCTTTCACATCTTTGAAAACTTCAGATATATAATACTCACTTTTCCCCAATCCATAAAAATCTGCACTGTCAAAGATATTTATCCCATTTTCATATGCTTTTTCGAGAACTGAATATGCAATTTTTTTTGAAACATCTCCATAACTAAAGGGATGTTCATTTATAGAAAGTTTACCTGATAATGGCCAAGTACCTAACCCTATTTCAGATACTTCTAGATCCTTGTTACCAATTATTCGATATTTCATTTATTATTGAAAAATAAAATTATATTCCTACTTATGAAATAGTAAAATACTAAACTATAGTTTATCTTGACATTTATATAAGGTCAATGAAATTGCGCTGGCGGACCTTTAACAATCGAAGCAGCTGAAACAGCAATAAATAGGGCAAAAAAAATTCACAAGAAAATTGGTAATTCAGTTTTTTGTGCCGATGCTTTTTTTATTTTTTTATGCATTAATGTTCTTGTCTTTGATTTTTAGAACACTCTTGAAGATACTTTACTGTTTTTTGATTTAAAATTAATTTAAACGCTGTATAAAATACAAATAATAATAATTTTTACAAATGCAATATAAAAATAGAGCATTATTCTCAACAAATTTAACACATCATATTATTGATCAAATAATTACTCTTATAGAAAATAATTGGGAAATAATAGCAACTGAAAAATTATATCAATATATCAAAAAAAAAAGACTAAATGCGATTGATGTAAAAGATTTTATAAAAGTAAGAAAAAATTTTAATTTTCCTCCAACTTTACATCCATTAATTGAATCAAGACTAACTGAGGAAAAAGTTATTAATAAAATTCATTTAGTTTTTGACACAACATATGGACCAAAGAAGGGAATTGATGTAGGTGGAAATACTCTTATTTCTTTGGCTATAAAAGGTAATAGAATTGCAATAACAAATATAAAAGATTTAAAATTATTTATTAATAAATATTTGAAAAATGAATTTGATACAAAAGCTTTTAATAATTTTCAAAAAAAAGCTTCAATTCATATTTCAAATTATTATTTAAAAGTAAGAGATTTATTTTTTGACAAAAAAATAATTAATTTTTCTTTTAAAAAAAAATATAAATTAGCTAATGGTGAAAACCCATATCAAACTGCAGATTTGTACGAAACGATTTATCAGGGTGACAAATTATCAATTACAAATTTTAATGTTTTATCAAACAACAAGCTATGTTACGTTAATTGTTCAGACTTAGATTGTTTAATAAATATCTTATCTAAAATAAATCAAGCATACGTATTAAATAAATTACAAATACCATTTATATCTATAGCAGCTAAACATGGTAATGTTTGTGGAATTGGCATAGACTATCACTCCAAAAAAATTTCTTTAACAAAAGCATTATGGGGAAATCCTCAAGCAATTTGGGGAGGGGAGTTAATAATTAATTTTAAAATTAATTTAGACATTGCAAATGATATTTGTGCAAGTGAAGAAAGATTGAAAAAGTTTAAATCAGAAAAATGGATGTTAGATTTAGTGGTTTCTCCAGAAATTACCGAAGATTCATTGGAAAAAATTAAATTAAGAAAAAATACAAAGATACTAGTTAATAAACATTTATATAAATCCTATTTACCTAAAAAATCTCAAAAAATATATAAATTTTTAAGAAATGCAATCATTGAACAAACAAGTCCGAATTTTATTATTAAATTTAACGAATTAGAAGTAATTTCAAAAAAAAGAATATTGCCAAGAAAAAATTTAGATAATTTAATTATTTCTTGGGCGGCTTCTTATTCATCATTTCATGGTGGAAATGAGGTAGCTCTAGCAAAAAATAATATGCTTTTAAATTGCGCTGGCGGACCTTCAACAATCGAAGCAGCTGAAACAGCAATAAATAGGGCAAAAAAAATTCACAAGAAAATTGGTAATTCAGTTTTTTGTGCCGATGCTTTTTTACCTTTCATTGATGTACTACAAATACTTAAATCTAATAATATTTTTATTGGGGTAATGCCTTCTGGCGGTATTAGATTAAAAGAAATAAAAAAATATATGAAAAAAGAAAATATGAATATTGGATTAATTCAAGAAAAGTTCCGTGGTTTTTATAGACATTAAAAACTATTTAATATTTTATCATTACAATTTGATGCTTTTTTACTCCATTTTTTTCTAATTGACGTGATATTTTATTTAAAGTTTTGATTCTTTGATTTGTAATGAGAATGGCTGTCTTTGATAATTTTTTATTAATTTTTTTAAAGAAAGTATGAGAATTTATTGTTTTATATTTTAAAAAATTACTTTTGCTAAAATTATCATTATCATCAATCACACCCTCAATATTATAACCAGATTCTTGTAATACTTTTATTGTTGCTTCAGCATATTTGCCTCTACAGTAAGTATATAAATGGTTGTAATTAAATCTTAAATTTTTAATTAATTTTATTTTTGTATTAATAATTAATTTTCTATAATGCAATAATGCTTTATACGATCCATGGATCCTTATTAAGGAATAAAGATTTATATTTTCAGGCTCTTTTATTAATTTTTTAATATTTTTTTTATTTTTTTCTAAAAGGTTAGAAAGTTTTTTTATTTCATAATTTTTTCTTAATATTAATAGAGCTGAAAATGTGCCAAAATCATCTTGTATAAAGTTGTTAATGAATTTTTTTTTGACTTTGCTGAGTGATTTTTTTTTACTAAAAATGTTAAGTTCGATTACACTTTCTAAAACTGATATCGTAGTATTAAAATCTTTTGAATGATTGAGACTAAAATCTCTATCATTTTTAAAATAAAAATTTCCAGCAAAGCAAGCATATTTTTTCATTAAACATATAATTTTAACGACAAATAGTTCATTCTCACCAAATCTAATATTTGGGAAATAGATTTTATTTTTTGAACAAAAAGTTTTTTTGACTGCATAAGACCAACAATCATTAGAAGGAAATTTTGTTTTATTTATATAACTAATTAGTTTTTCAGTATTTGTTATATCTTTTTCATTATTCTTAATTAATTTGTAGTTTGAGTGAGGATAGGTTGTTTTTTTATAACGTACAATAATTACATCAGGTTCGGCTTTATTTTTTATTACCTTCTCTAAACCTTGAAAAGATCCGCTCAATAAACTGTCATCACTGTCTAAAAAAATTAGATATTTACCTTTTGAGATGTGAATACCATTGTTTCGACTAGCACCAACACCTAAATTTTTTTTGTGGTGCAGAACTTTAACAAAGGAATATTCTTTTTGAAAAAAATTACATATTTTACCACTTTCATCAGCCGAACAATCATTTACCAATATAATTTCAACATTATTTTTTTTTTGTCTCAAAATACTATTAATAGATTCGCGTAGATATTTTTCTGAATTAAATACAGGAATTATTACGCTAAATAGATATTGCATAAAATTTCATTTTGTTTCTAAGCCATTATCATTTATTGTATGTCCTTGCTCTATTAAAGAGTCGACTATTGTGAAATTTATTATGTATAAATAATAAGACTTATCTGAATTTAATAATTTACATTAATCATAATATCTCATAATTTAATTAACCAACAAGTTCATATTTTAATACAGTTTTTGTTTGAATTGCCGCTGGTACTTTGGCAACATTATGATCCCTTCCATTACAAGATTTACAAGCCTCCAAATATTCGGTGTTAAAGTACAAATTATCAATTTGTTTTTTTAACTCTTTTTTGTCCTCAATATTCAGATCAATAATATCTTTTTTTGCATAAGGTATTCCTTTTAAATTTGTAGAGTGTGCTGAAAATGGGCAAAGGTATAATTTACCATGTAAGATAGTCAAACCTTGATTTTCACAACAATTACCAAAAACTTCTTTATTTTCATTATCTGTTCTATTAGTTTTTACAATTCTTCCAGCATCCTGCCAAGTGGTCACGCTTTGTGCATCATAAGCAATATTTAGTCGTGACAATTCTTTTACAAGAGCGTCAAGATTTCTTGAATGTTTTCCATAATCTGAAATAGCAAAAAAAATTCTTTCATTTTGAAAAATTTTCATCTTCTCTCCTTTGGGAACTATAGTTCCATTTGTATAAATGATAATTTTTCTGAAATTTTTAAATGTCAACAAATGCTTAACCACCAGATCAATTTTTTTATACATTAGTGGCTCGCCTCCTATAACTCTGATTTCATATACATAATCAACTACATTCATAAAAATATTTATATAAGAAATTACTAAATCATAATTTTCATCAATAGGTTTTGCATAAAATTGCATCAAGTTTGAACAGTCCTTACATCTTAAAGAACATTTTTCCGTAAGAACTAAATCTATAGCATTTACTTTTAATAAATTCTCTTTTTCTTTCTGAGCTGAAACTGCATACATATATAAATCGATTTCTTGTTTTAGTTTAATCTCAGACCACGTAACATTACACTTATTTAAATCTAAATCTAATTTGGAGAATATAAAATTGCAGTCATAAACATTGATTAAACCTAAGTCTCTTAACTGCCTTCTCATGTAAGGAAAATTTAAATTTGAAGCAATTAAAATTGGTGTTTTATTTTTTGTCAATTTTAATTCTTTTGGCGGGATTATTTTGTATCCATTTACAATCTTTCCCCATCTTGACTCATTATTATCAGACAAACAGATAACATCAATATTTGCTTTCTTTAACGCAGCTAAAACTAATAAACCGAAATTTCCGGTTCCAAAAACTATTACCCCAACAGATTTAGATAATTTATCTATAGTTTCTTCTACGTTATCAACTTTAAATGGAGATATATAAATCATTGTATGGTGTATCTAATTTTTCAGAAATGTCACATTACATTTATATATTACAAAATAATCTTTTTAAACTTGTATTATTTTACCTCCAATTAAAGGGTAAAGGGTTCGGTTGCTACTGCAGCTTTACCTCCAGAAAAGCTGGCAAAGTACATTTAGCCATAATCACCCCGAATACACTGTCATAGATAAAAGCGGATCAAAGAGGCAATGTGGTGTCTTATGTTTGGCATACAACCAAGTTAGAAAATATTTTGTCAGGGGCTTTACTTGAATTTACTAGATGGATATGACTTTGATGGATTATTTGTATATTTTCGCTCCCAATCCAAGCCAGCAGAATTTGCCGAACAGTTCAATTTTAATGAACCTATTAGAAGAGACTTTCGGAACATCTACGGAACTGATATCCTATAGGATGACTTTGATCTTCAAAACTGGCACGACTTATTGGGAAAATATATAACAGATTTTCTAATAATGTTAAGAGATGAGTCTTGAACCATTAACTGATTGCTCGCGTTTTAAAGGAGAGTGCGAAAAAATTCTTTTTCGTTATCAATCTAATAATTTTACTACAACAGTAATAAGGTCTGCGACGGTTTGTGGTTATGCGCCCAGACAAAGACTTGATCTTGTTGGTTCAGATGTTAAGATTACAAATGTTAAAAGCGATGATAACAGATCCTATCATATATCTTCAGAAAAAATTAGAAATATTTTAAATTTTAAATCTATATTTACAGTTAAAGAAGCAATACATGATTTAAAAAAGGCTTTTCAGAACAACTTGTTACCTAATTCTCTATACGATGAAAAATATTTTAATATCAAAAAGATGCAATCAATTAAATTAAGCTAAAATGAAAGTTGGATATTCATATTTAAAACAAAATTTTAATTTAAAGAGTCAGCCATAAAATTATGAAAAATATTCAACCTGCAGCAAAATATTTAAAATATAAACGTGGTGACTTTCCAATTGCCGAAAAAATGGCAAATACAACTATGTCATTGCCTGTCCACGAATTCATTAAAGAAAAAGACATAAAATACGTTGCAAATTTAATAAATAATTTTTATTAATATAATTAATACTAAGAAGAATGAATAAACACTTTATTCAAATTAGAGCGGGTGGATTAAAAGTTATTGCTAAAAAATTAAGAGCCTTTTTTTATCTATTATTACAGATGCCAATCTATTTAATATCAATTCCTTTTATCATTATATTATGTTTAATTACTTTTATCATTATATTATGTTTAATTAAATTAACCTAAAATGCCTGAAAAAAAACTCAAATATCGCAATCCAAATAATGTTAGGATGTTATGAATTATTAATTTATGTTGATTAAGTAGTTTTTCAAAGTATATTATGTTCAACATCTAAACACATATAGAAAAATTTTTAGACTTTAATGAAAATACCATCAATTCACGTTGGGTGTGGAAAATTTTCGCTTCAAAGGCTGGAAATACTTATTAATGGCAATAAATTTAATCCTGTTGCCTGCGTAGATATAGATTTAAAAAAAGCTAAGTCTAATATATCGTCAATAAAAGGAAGTAAAATTAATAACTTAAGTAATAAAGTTTTTACCACCATTACTGAAGCAAAAAAAATACATGATGCAAAGGCGTGTTTTATTTTTGTTTCATCTAGAGAACATTCTAAACTTGTTATAGAGAGTCTCAATTTGGGCATGCATACCTTCTGTGTAAAATCGATTGCCTGCAATCAAAAAGAATTTAAAGATATAATTAAAGCACACAATTCAAATCCTAAATTAATGCTTTTACAAGGATTCAATAACCAATGGAATGAGGCAGCAACAAAAATGCGTGAGTGGATACAAGCTGGTAGCGGCATAGGAAAAATGCTTGGAGGAGAATGTGTTTGCTGGTCAAGACAAAATTTAAAAAGTAACCCACCAAAAGAAGATACAACTACTGAAGGTATGTTTTTTTATGCTTTGGCTTGTCATCAATTGAGTCAGCTAGTAGCAGCAAAGGGTTTGCCTGATTATGTTACAGCATATGTTCATAATCGAAAGGACAAAGATCTTGGTTACAGAGGCGTGTTCGGAACGTCCGGTGGACAATGCCTTTTTGAATATCCTGATGGAGTACCTTTTTCATATATTGGAACAAGAGTTGCACACGAAAACTTTTTTGGATTTGGATCAAGATGGAGCGGACGATGGATTATACACGGTGAAAATGGTGATATCAAAAGAGAAGGAGGTCGTTTAACATTATATCGAAACGGCGGACCAGTAGAAGACTATTACCTTAAAGATCTAGATGCCAATCTTATTGAAGATGAAAGAATTCAATTTAATGCATTTTATCATGCTTTAAAATCAAATAAAGATAAAAAATGGTTGCAGCAATCATCTTTGGATACATGGATTTTGATGGAAGCCTGTTGTGAATCAGCAAGGAAAAAAGAAAAAATATTAATTCAAAAATTAAAAGAATATTGTTACGGAAAATAAAATTTAATAAATTTAAATTATGATAGGAAATAATTTGTTAATTGTGGGTGTTACTTCAGGTTTTATGATGGCAAGTCTAAGAAATTTTTTAAAAAAGAAATATAAAATATTTGCAACATATTCTAATGAAAAAAGTTTATCGAATATTCCTAATAACTTAAAAAAGTCAAAAAATATTAAATTCATTAAGTTGAATTTAATGGAAGAAGATGAAAAAATTATAAATATTTTAAAAAAAAATAAAGTTAATGCCGATATAATTATTAATGCAGTTGGAGGATCATTTGGCATAAAAGATTATCCTTATGATTTAGATTATTGGCAAAAATCTTTAAATTTGAATATTTTAAAACATATTTTGATAAATAATTTTTTTCTAAAAAAAATGGTAAATCAAAAATTTGGAAGAATTTTATTTTTTTCTACACAGGCAGTTGATGATCCTAGTGCATCAATTTCATACTCTACTTCAAAAGCATTTTTAGAGAATTATGTAAAAAAAAGTTCAATTTTTTTTGGTAAATATAATGTTTTAATTAATTGTATAAGGACAAGTATAGTGGCGGCTAAAAATAATAATTGGTATAAAGGAACTGTTTCCAAACCCCAAAAAGTAAACAAATTAGTTA
>Ga0187827_10008550_pt1 | contig 11055 bp, 13 predicted proteins | sample ETNtaG_39_FD_167969 | JGI IMG/M metagenome (GOLD analysis project Ga0187827, IMG submission 167969) | Marine microbial and viral communities from oxygen minimum zone, Eastern Pacific Ocean - ETNP2014_SV_150_PacBio MetaG (Illumina Assembly) | ecosystem: Environmental > Aquatic > Marine > Hypoxic... | reverse complement strand
GCTAGCCCTGGATTTTTATTTTTTTTTGGTGATTTTCACGTCGGATTTGAAAACCATCTGTAATACAAGCAATGTCAATCTCTAACTACAATATAAATTACTTTAAAATGTTAGTCAACTTTTTTTATTAAAATTTAAAAAAAAAATAATTTTCAAGAATGATAATTGTTAAATTAAATGGATATATGAAAAAGGATTATGAATGAAACCTGTGAAATTGAAATTAAATGGTAAAGAAATAACTCTTCCAATTATAAAAGGGACTGAAGGTGAGAGTGCAATTGATATTACTAGGCTTAGAAAAGAAACTGGATATATTACTATGGACCCTGGATATGCTAATACTGGCTCTTGTGAAAGTAAAATAACTTTTATTGATGGAGAAAAAGGAATTCTTAGATATCGCGGTTACCCAATTGAAGAATTAGCAGGTCAAGTAAAGTTTACTGATGTTTCATATTTATTATTAAATGGAGAACTTCCTAATAAAAAAGAAAAAGATGAATTTTCAAAAAAATTAAGGCAGCATGCTAATATTCATGAAGATATGAAAAGATTTTTTGATGGTTTCCCATTAAATTCCCATCCAATGGCAACACTATCATCAATGGTAACAGCTTTATCTGCCTTTCATCCAGATTCAAATAATCAAGATGTAGATATTGCTGATGACAATATCATTAAAATCTTAGCAAAAGTTAAAACAATCGCTGCATACTCATATAGAAAATATAATGGCTTACCATTTATTTATCCAGATCAAGATTTAAATTATGTAGAAAATTTTTTACATATGATGTTTTCTGATTCTCAAGAAGAATATCATGCAGACCCTATTTTAGTTGATGCGTTAAATTTATTATTAATCCTACATGCCGATCATGAGCAAAACTGTTCAACTTCAACAGTAAGAATGTCTGGAAGCAGCCTATCAAATATGTTTGGAGCAATTTCTTCAGGAATTGCAGCTTTATGGGGCCCTTTGCATGGAGGTGCAAATCAAGCCGTGATTGAAATGTTGAAAATTATAAAAAATGATGGTGGTAACTATAAAAGATATTTAGAGCTAGCAAAAGATAAAACTTCTAATTTTAGACTGATGGGCTTTGGACACAGAGTTTATAAGAATTATGATCCTCGTGCAAAAATTATAAAAAATGCTGCTGATAAAGTTTTAAAAAAATTAAAAATAAATGATCCTCTTTTAGATATTGCTAAGGAACTTGAAATGGCAGCAATCAAAGATGATTATTTTGTAAGTAGAAAATTATATCCAAATGTAGATTTTTATTCTGGTATTATTTACAGAGCAATGGGAATACCTACTAATATGTTCACTGTTATGTTTGCATTGGGAAGATTACCAGGGTGGCTATCCCATTGGAAAGAAATGGTTAATAGTAAGGATTTTAGAATAAACAGACCAAGACAGATATACACAGGTAAAAGAAAAAGATCATTAAAATAGTTTATGAAAACATACCTTGATTTAGTAGATACTGTATTAAATAATGGAATAAAAAAAACTAATAGAACTGGAATTGACACTATTATGTATTTTGGATATCATTATAAAGTTAACCTAGCCAAAGGATTCCCATTACTTACTACCAAAAAAGTTTTTTTTAATTCTGTTATTAGAGAATTGTTATGGTATTTGAGTGGAGAAACACATATAAGGAATCTAAGAGAACATACTAAAATATGGGATGCATGGACAAGTGAAGAAAAAAAATGGGAAATTGGTAAAATGTATGGTTACCAATGGGTAAACTGGGAAAAATTTTCTGAAGATCCTCAAACTGGAGAGATAAAAAAAACATTTATAAATCAAATAGAAGAAACTATTCAATTAATAAAAAAAAATCCTGAATCTAGGAGAATAGTTGTAACTGCATGGAATCCATCAGTATTAGATGAGATAGCACTACCAAGCTGCCATGCTTTTTTCATTTTCAATGTCTCTAATGGAAAATTAAACTGCCATTTAACTCAGAGGAGTGGAGATATTGCTCTTGGAATTCCTTTTAATTTAGCATGTTATTCAACGCTTACACAAATGATTGCTCAAGAAACAAATCTAGAGCTAGGGGAATTTTCACATTATATTAATGATGCTCATATTTATGAAAATCATATTGAAGGATTACAAGAACAGCTACAAAGGGAACCACTCATATTACCAAAATTAGAAATAAAAAATAAGCCATTCTGGAAATTAGAATTTGAAGATTTCAATTTACTAAATTATGAATATCATCCTGTAATCAAGTTTCCAGTTGCAGTATGATAATAAAATTAATTTGGGCTCAAGATTCTTCAGGTGGTATAGGTATTAATAACAAACTACCTTGGTATTTCTCAGAAGATTTACAAAAATTCAAATCATTAACCCTAAATTCAACAATTGTAATGGGTAGAAAAACCTGGGATTCTTTAAAAATAAAACCACTACCAAAAAGAAGAAATATTGTTTTGTCATCAAAAAAAATCAACGATGTTGAATGTTATAAGTCTATTGAAGAATTAATGAATAACTTAAATAATAAATCCTCTTTTTTTGTAATTGGAGGATCCCAGATATATAAAATTTTTTACCCTTTAGCACATGAATTACATATTAGTTTTATTAGTAAAACCACTTTAAATATAAATGTATTTTTCCCTATATCAACTTCTGAAATTGAAAAAAAATTTGATAATGTATTATCTGAAAAATTAAGTAATGAAGTCTTATATACTAAATGGATGAAAAATAATTATTAATTAAATACTACATAAAACATCTGTTGCATGTGATTTTGTTTTAACCCGATCAAAAATATTTTCGATATATCCTTTTTTATTAATTATATAAGTAATTCTAAGAATGCCCATATATTCTTTCCCCATAAATTTTTTCAATGCCCATACTTTATATGCTTTCAACATTTTATGAGATTCATCACATAACATAAGAAATGGAAAATTAAATTTTTCAACAAACTTTTTTTGCTTAGTTGGAGAATCTGCTGAAATCCCTATTATGCTATATTCTTTATCTTTGAATTTTTGGAATTCATCACGGAATCCTTTGCCTTCAATAATTCAACCAGGAGTATTTGCCTTAGGGAAAAACCACATAATTATATTATTATTAAAATCAGATAAGCTATATAAATTGCCTTCATAATCAGGAAGAGAAAATTCTGGAGCTTTATTACCAATTTTTAATAATTCATGTTCCATATTTATCCTTATATTTATTTTTTAATAATGTAAATTAAATAATAATAATAATAGCAATTTATGATAAAAATATATACAACAAGTTGGTGCCCTTCATGTGTATCAGCAAAAAAATTATTAGCTGAACTAAATATTGATTTTGAAGAAATTAATATTGAAAAAAAAGGGATGACCCGTGAGGATTTGCAGAAAATTTCAGGAAAATATACTGTCCCTCAAATTATTATTAATAATAAATGCATAGGAGGCTATACCCAGCTTTTATATCTTCATCAAAATAATGAACTTAATAAAATGATAAATGATAAATAAACAACATATCGATAATTATTGTATATCTAATTCTCTAGTAGAATCAGAAAATCTTAAAGAAATAAGAGAATATACTTATAAAAATGAAGATGTCCCCGCAATGATATCTGGCCCATTAGTTATTAATTTTTTAAAAAGCATTATTAAGCTTTCAAAAGCAAATAAAATTCTTGAAATAGGAATGTTTACAGGCTATAGCGCTCTAGGAATGGCGGAAGCTTTATCTGAAAAGGGTGAAATCCATACCTGTGAGTTAATGCTTAAACATACAGAAACAGCTCAAAGGTTTTTTGATAAAACAGAACATAAAAATAAAATTCATATTAAACATGGCGCAGCTTTAGATTTATTAAAAGAGTATGCAATAAATTCATTTGATATGATTTTTATTGATGCTGATAAAATAAACTATATTAACTATTATAAACATGCTATGCTGCTAATTAAAAATAATGGTATTATTATTTTAGATAACATGCTATGGGGTGGTGAAGTATTAAATCCTAAAACTGAAGAAGCTGAAACATTAAATGAATTAAACTCTATAATATCTAATGATAAAAGAAATATAAATATGCTCATTCCAATTAGAGATGGTCTGATGCTTTGTATTAAAAATGAATAAATTAGAAAATAAAAATATTTTATTATGTATTACTGGTTCAATTGCTGCTTATAAAGCATGTGAAGTAATTAGATTGCTCCGTAAAGAAAATGCGCATATTCAAATTATGTTATCACATGCTGCAGAAAAATTTATAGGAGTAGCAACACTTGCTGCATTATCAAATAATAAGGTTATAACCAGTTTATTTCCAAAATCTCCTAAAGGAGGATTAGAACATGTTGACCTGGCTTTTGAAATTGATTTAGTCTTAGTCCTACCAGCAACAGCTAATATTTTATGTAAATCTGCAAATGGAATTGCAGATGATTTAATATCTACAACACTATCTATATGCGAACAGCCTACAATTTTTGTCCCTGCAATGAATTATAAAATGTGGCAAAACACTGCAACAATAAAAGCGGTAAAAGAGCTTAGAAAAAGAGAAAAAATAATCATAGATCCAGAAGAGGGAAAGCTGGCATCGCTTCATTCAGGGGAAGGAAGATTAGCTAATTTAAACACAATAATGAATACTATAAGAAAAATTTTCAAGTCTAATTTGCTATTAGAAAAAAAACGTGTTTTAGTAACTGCTGGACCAACTAGAGAGGCAATGGATCCAATAAGATTTATTTCAAATAGATCAAGTGGAAAAATGGGATTTTCTATTGCCAAAGCTGCAAAAAATATGGGGGCAGAAGTTACGCTTGTATCAGGCCCTGTTAATTTAGAAGATCCATCACAAATAGAACTACATAAAATTGAATCAGCTAATGAAATGCTTGAAAAGTTATTAACCTTAATAAGTAAAAATGATTTTGATTATATATTTATGTCAGCAGCTGTTGCAGACTACTGTACTAAGCCAGCTCAGCAAAAAATTAAACGTACTAATAAAATGATAAAATTAGAATTATATAAAATTCCTGACATATTAAAATTAATTACAAAAAAAACAAAAGCTACCGTAATTGGGTTTGCTCTAGAAACACAAGATGGGGAAAAAGAAGCAATAAGAAAATTGCAAAATAAAGGTATTGATTTTATTATTTTAAATTATGCTAATGAAAAAAATGCAGGCTTTGATGTTAATACAAATCATGTGTATATATATGATAAATCTAACAATAAAATCGAACTACCCCTTGATAGAAAAGATCGTATTGCTAAAAAAATCATTGAACATATAATATAAATTATGAATACAACAAAATATGTGGAATGTGCTGGTGGTATAGTTATAAATAATAAAAAGGAAGTTGTTGTGGTAAATCAAAATTACGATTCCTGGTCTCTTCCAAAAGGACATGTTGATGTGGGAGAAGATAAATTAACAGCTGCGAAAAGAGAAATTCATGAAGAATCTGGTATCAAAAAATTAGAGTTTATAAAGCCTTTAGGTTATTATAGCAGATATAGAATAGGTCTTGATGGCAATGATGATAAATCGGAACTTAAAAAAATATCTATTTTTTTATTTAAAACTTCACAATCAATTCTTAAACCAATAGATCCAAATAATCCTATTGCAAAATGGATAAAGTATGAAAATGTATCGGATTTGCTAACTCATCCAAAGGATAAGGAATTTTATCTAAGTACTTTAAATTTATGGATTGATATTTAATCTTATACCAATTGGACGATGATCTGATATAAAAGTATTATAATCATTAAAACCATTAAAATACCATTGGTCTATAAATAGAGTTGCCGTTGTATCTTCATAATCAAATAATTCATTAGTAATTAATATATGGTCTATGTGACTTGGATAAGTTGGGTATGACCAATAATAGGAGCTTCCTGATGCAATTTCAAAATCTGTAAAGAGATAATTTTCATAGTCATCAATAATTACATCAAAAATATTTTCATTATCAACAAGTTCATCATTTAAATCTCCAAGAACAATAACATTATCAGTATTATGGTTTTCATCAATATATTCTTTAATTAGCTGTATTGCATATAATCGCCTATATTCTTCATCATTATAATTATCATAATCGATATTCCCATCACCACAGCACTTAAAATGATTATTAATTATTATAAAGTTTATATTGCTAAATGTAAATTCTAAGACAAGTGGAAATTTTGTAAATGGTTCGTTTACAGCATCATTTAAAATTTCATAATCAGTTGTATTGCTTATTGTATGAGTATTAATTAAATATGCATTACGTTGCCCATAATGTGATGGCCCTATAATTGCATCCCAATTTGAGAGATGACTAGCTAATTCATTAAGGGCATTTGAGCTAGTTATTTCTTGTAAAGCAAAAATGTCAACATTTAAGGAATCAATTATAGGAGCTAGTAATTCAATAGTTGAATCAATTTTAGGAAAATTTTCAATATTCCAGGAAATTATATCTAAAGTTTCATCTGTACCATAAAACTTATTTTCTTGATTTATAGTATCATTATTTATAAATGCACATCCAGTCATAAACAATATTACCAATAATTTTTTTTTCATTTATATAAGAGTTAAATTTTTATATTTAAATTAACATATAATATTATACAAATTAAATGGCAAAAAAATTTATATTGATAACCGGTGCATCAGGAGAGATAGGTGACAATCTAATTAACTATTTTTCTAGTAAAGGAGAAAAAAATATAATTGCACTAGACATTAACAAGCCTAAAAATTCAGATTCTATATATAAGTTTTATAAAGGAAGCATACTTGATAATCAATTATTAAGTAAAATCAACAGTTTATATGTTTTTGATGAGATATATCATCTTGCAGCCATATTAAGTACTAAAGCAGAACTAAATCCTAAAATAGCTCAAGAGGTTAATGTAGAAGGTTCAATAAAAATATTTAATCTTGCTTTATGTCAGTCAAAACAACAAAATAAAAAAATAAAGATTTTTTTCCCTAGTTCTATAGCTGTTTACAATCTAAAAAATAATGATGAAAAAAATATACCAATTAGTGAAAATATGCTATGTAATCCACATACAGTGTATGGACAAAATAAGCTTTACTGCGAAAATATTGGAACAGCGTTAGATTATTATGGCAATGAAAATAATATACACATTGATTTTAGATGTATACGTTTCCCTGGCATTATTAGTGCAAATACAACTCCATCAGGAGGAACAAGTGATTATGCCCCCGAAATGATTAAATCAGCAAAGCAACTGAAATCATATTCATGTTATGTTTCAAATTATTGTAAAATACCTTTCATTGTAATGCCTGATGCAATTGATGGAATAATAAAGTTAATGGCATGTAATAAAAGCAAACTAATTAACAATGTTTATAATATCACATCATTTAGTCCTACTGTTTCAGAATTTCATAATGAAATTATATTATATTATAAAAATTTTATTTTAACATATAATATTAATAATCAAAGACAAAAAATTATAGATAGTTGGCCTGGAATTTTAAATGATTCTATAGCAAACAAACAATGGGGATGGAAAGCACAATATAATTTTAAAAAATCTTTTAGTGATTATTTATTTTCAAAATTGTAAGGGAATAATAATGAAAAAAATTCAAGCTCACATAAATAGTATATTAGCTCAAATACAAGAGGATGGTTTATTTAAAAATGAAAGAATTATAACATCAGAACAACAATCTGAAATTATAACAAATAATAAATCAGCACTCAATTTTTGTTCCAATAATTATTTAGGATTATCAAATAATAAGAAATTGATTCAATATGCAAAAGATGCTTTAGATAAATATGGTTTTGGTATGAGTTCCGTTAGATTTATTTGTGGCACACAGGATATTCATAAGGAACTTGAGCTAAAAGTTTCAAAATTTATAAATCAAGAAGATACAATATTATATTCATCATGTTTTGATGCAAATGGAGGTTTATTTGAGACATTATTATCAGATGATGATGCAATTATATCAGATCAGCTCAATCATGCATCTATTATAGATGGTATTAGATTATCAAAAGCAAAAAGATTCAGATATGAAAATTCTAATATGAATCAATTAGAGCAAATTTTAAAAGACACACAATCATCTCACATACGTTTAATTTCAACTGATGGAGTTTTTTCAATGGATGGATTTATTGCAAATTTAAAGGACATATGTTCTCTTGCAGAAAAATATAATGCACTTGTACATGTTGATGATTCACATGCAACAGGATTTGTTGGAGTAAACGGTAAAGGGAGTATAGAACATTGCAATGTTTTAGATAAAATTGATATAATTACATCAACATTTGGGAAAGCACTAGGTGGTGCATCAGGAGGATTTACAAGTTCAAATAATGAAATTATAAGTTTACTTAGACAAAGATCTAGACCATATTTATTTAGTAACAGTTTAGCTCCAGTAATTACATATTGTACAATAAAAGTAATAGATTTAATCAACAAATCTAATGATTTGCGTGAAAAATTAAATAAAAATACTTTATATTTTAGATCTGAAATTCAAAAATTAGGTTTTAAAATAAAAAAAGGTATACATCCAATTGTTCCAATAATGTTAAATGATGCTAAATTAGCAAAAAATATTGCTAAAGATATGCTTTCTGAAGGTATATATGTTGTAGGATTCTCTTATCCAGTTGTTCCTAAAAACCAAGCACGAATTCGTGTACAAATCAGTGCATCACATTCTATTGAACAGTTAGATTCTGCATTAAATGCTTTTAAAATTATTGGGGGGAAATATAATATTATTTAAAATCTTTATTAAGTAAACGGTTAATAGTTATTCCAAATGCACTGCCTGCTTTTCCTAAATTTTTAAATCCTATTATAATTAAATTATTTTTTACTCTAAATCCGATTCCTCCAGAAAATCCATATAAATATTTATAATCATCATTTACAGACAATGTATTTTGATAACTTGTATTGCTTATTTGTAAAAATAAGTTTTTATTAATATTGAATTGAAATGAATAAATTTGCTGAATATGATAATCATCTATATAATATAAAAGATTATATCCTAAAATTATTTTCTGATATTTATAATATAAATTTAATGAATATCTAGATGGTAGAGGGACATTGCTATTTGTATAGCTTCTGAGTATTGTTCCTAAATTCTCAATTGAAAATCCTAATCCAAAATTCTTTTTTTGGAAAAATTTATTAATTCCAATTGAAGAAATTATTCCAAAAGATTTATAAGTATATATTTGACTATAGTAGCCACCAACTGTAACCCCAACTCTTAAATTATTTTCAAATTCTTTATTATAATAATATTTTAATAAATAATCCCCTGCATTAAATTTTTTATTTATAGTATTATCTAATTCATCCTGTAAAATTCCATAGTTTAATATTGATATAGAAAAATTTTGTATGCTAAAATTTGCAAATTTAATATCAGAGGGATAATTAATAAAACTATAACTCTGATTATTGCCAATTATTAATGACGCAGGATTGGAAGTACTATTATAATCAATTAATGCAGATAATCCTGTATTTGATGATAATTGAAATAGGTTATCAGGTAAATTAATAATTTGATATTGAGATTGGCATATAATAATATTACATAAGAACAATAATATATTTTTATTCAATTTAATCATTATTTTCTTCATTTACTTTATCTTCTAAAATTTCTTCTAATTCCCAATTTAATAATAATTTTTTATTTTTATGTTTGATTATAATAAAAGCAATTATTAAAAATAATGGAAATAATATAAATAAAAAATTTGGAAATTTAATTAATCTCATCCATTTATATTTGTATTCTATTTCATTAAAAATAATATTATTAAATTGAGAAAATTCAACTAATGTTGATTTATAAAAAGCATCATTAAAATTTAATCCATTATTTAGATGATTAACTAATTCATATAAGATATCTTCTCCATATAAATCTATCATAATATTTATTATTGCTCCAGAAAAAGAGTATCCAAACTCAAAATCTTTTTTAGAATTATTAATAAATTTTTCATCAAGCATATTAATATCAAACATATTTTTATTATTAATATATTTTATAATATTCATATAATGAGTGATTGATATTTCAGAAGCTAATTTTAGACAAAACCCTTCAGAAAACCATCTTGGAACATGATTATTGCCATTATTTAATCTATTTAAATATATATGACCTAATTCATGTTTTAATACTTTATAAAACCTATTTTTTGTTATATGATTTATAGATGGATTTTTTAATATAATAGTATTCATTCCTCTAGTGATGCCTAAACTCCATTCCCAGGTATGATTTTTATTATTACTATTTTTTATATTTTCAATTATTGAAATATTAATCAAGGAACTATTAATATTTGGAAAGTGTGAATTTATAAATTCAATATGTTCAACAATTATTTTTTCAATCTTAGTATTTTCAATATTTTTGGAAGAATTATTAATATTAATATTTCCCCAAATCGAGTTAAATGTATAATTAGCAGGGAAGAAAAGTCCTATAAAAAATACAAAAATATATTTATAAGAATGAAATTGGATCAACATCAAGTTTAATTTTTTTATTATTATCAAATAAAGAAAGTCCCACATTTGAATCAATCCAACTAAATAGTTTATTCCAATAGTTCTTATTCATTTTTATTAGTATATGATATCGCCAATTATTATTTATTTTATCTATAGGAGCTTCACTTGGCCCAATAATTTGTAAGTTTTTATTTTGTCTAAAAATATCAGCTATTTTATCAGATTCTTTTTTTATTTTATTAATATTATCAGATATAACTATGATTCTTATTAGCCTAGAATATGGTGGATAAAATAAAGATTTTCTATCCTTCAAAATATGATTATAGAATTTATCTAGATCATAATTATGTATGCTTTGAATATACATATTATCAGGATCAAATGTTTGAATAATTGCTTTACTATTATTAGAATGCCTTCCAGCTCTG
>Ga0187827_10008546_pt1 | contig 11056 bp, 10 predicted proteins | sample ETNtaG_39_FD_167969 | JGI IMG/M metagenome (GOLD analysis project Ga0187827, IMG submission 167969) | Marine microbial and viral communities from oxygen minimum zone, Eastern Pacific Ocean - ETNP2014_SV_150_PacBio MetaG (Illumina Assembly) | ecosystem: Environmental > Aquatic > Marine > Hypoxic... | reverse complement strand
AGCAAAATATTGGCAGCATAAATCATATCTTCTAGATTTCTAATTTTTATCTTTGTTAAAAGCTCAGTTTCAGGAATGTTGGGTGTTACTAAATAAACTTTCCTGATCAGCTTTTCTTTTAACGTTTGAATTGCCTTTCGATTTATTAATCTAGCGCCGCCTTTGGCAATCATGACAGGATCTAGAATAACCTTGAAAGTTTTAATTTTTCTCAAAGAATTTATAACAGATAGAATTACACCGGAAGAATGGAGCATTCCAATTTTTACAGCATCAGGTTTGATGTCCTTAGATGTAAATAAAATTTGTTTTGCTATTTCCTTTGGATGAATAGGAATAATAGAGCTTACTCCCGTTGTATTTTGCGTAGTAAGAGCAGTAATGGCGGTCATAGCATAAGCGCCTAAGGAAGTAACTGTTTTAATATCAGCTTGAATTCCTGCTCCTCCAGAAGAATCGGATCCTGCAATTATTAAAATTTTAGATTTGGGTTTCAATTTATTTTATTGATCTTTTAATTATTGTTATACATTTTAAAATTAAATTTTTGTCATATGACTCGCCCATTATTCTTATTTTTGGTTCTGTACCCGATTTCCTTATTAACAGCCTTCCTTTATTCTTTATAAGTTTGTTTGCCTTTTTAATTGCATTTTTACATTTAGGTTCGTCAATTATATTTTTATCTTTAACAGTAACGTTCTCTAAAATTTGTGGTAAAGGCTTAAAAACATTTAATAATTTACTAGCTTTTTTTCTTTTTCTTAAAGAAAATAACACTTCTAACGCCACCATCAATCCATCGCCAGTAGTTGCAAATTTACCTAAAATTATGTGCCCAGACTGTTCTCCGCCCAAATTAAAATTTAATTTCTTCATTTTTTCTTTAACATACCTGTCTCCAACTTTTGATCTAAAAAATTTGATTTTTTCGTTTCTTAAAAAAATCTCCAGACCATAATTAGACATTAATGTACCAATTACTCCTCCTTTTAAAATTTTCTTTGATTTCCATCTTCGAGCAAGCATAGCAATAATTTGATCTCCATCTATAATTTTACCTTTTTCATCGCACATAATGATTCTGTCTGCATCTCCATCAAATGCTATTCCAGCATGAGCTTTAAATTTTCTTACAGCTGATTTAATTTTAGATGGACAGGTAGATCCACATTTATCATTAATATTAAAACCATTAGGTTTTATACCAATGGATATAACTTTTGCTCCAAGTTGTCTAAGCAATTTGGGAGCAGCTTTGTAACCCGCTCCATTGGCACAATCCAAAACTATTTTACTGCCTCTTAAATGAAAGTTTTTTGGAAAATTTTTTTTTAATATTTCAATATATTTTTCATTACCATCTTCTAGTCTTTTGACTCTTCCTAATAATTTTGGATTTGTAAGTTGTTTTGTATTTCTAGCATCTATTAGCTTTTCAATTTTTCTTTCTATTTGATCCGATAATTTCATGCCATCTGGACCAAATAATTTTAGACCGTTGTCACAATAGGGATTATGAGATGCTGTAATCATAATGCCCATATTTGCCTTCATTGACTTTGTTAGCATAGCAAGTCCGTTAGTTGGCAAAGGTCCTAGTGTGAAAACATGCATTCCACCTGATGCCAAACCTGACACCAGTGCTGGCTCTAAAGTATATCCAGATAGCCTTGTGTCTTTCGCTATGATTGCAATTTGTTTAGATTTTTTTTGATTTTTAAAATATGTACCAGATGCCAAACCAAACTTAAAAAATTTTTCCCCAGTAATATTTCCTTTATTAACAGTTCCTCGGATTCCGTCTGTTCCAAAATATCTGTTCTTCATTAATTTAATAATATCTTTTTAAATACCAAAATACCTTGTTTCACTTCATTAACATCGTGTACTCTAAATATCTGCACTCCTTGAGATAATAAAAAAAGAATAGATGCCAAAGTACCTCCTATTCTATCTTTACTGTCATGCTTTCCAGATATTTGACTGATAAATCTTTTTCTCGAAGTTCCAACCAAAATGGGAAAACCCAAACTATGAAACAAAGATATCTTGGAAATTAAAGTCAAATTATGTTTCAAATTTTTACCAAATCCAATACCTGGATCTATAATTATTTTATTATCATTAAATTTTTTATTTATGTTTTTTTCAAAAAAATCATAAATATCCAAGAGGACATTTTTGTATTTCGGATTCTTTTGCATTGTATTGGGCGTGCCCTGCATGTGATGTAGAATTTTTGAAATATTATAATTTCTTAAATTTGATAACAATTTTTTGTCATAACTAAATCCTGAAACATCATTTATTAAATCTGCTCCATATTTAGTGCTTTTAATCATTATCTCTGATTTTCTTGTATCTATTGATAAACAAATAAATTTATATTTTTTTTTAAAATTTCTCAATACATGCTCAATTCTTTTCCATTCTGTCTTTGCTGGTATTATTTTAGAGCCTGGTCTTGTTGACTCTCCCCCGACATCAATAATTTTTGCCCCTGCTTTGATCATGTGCAAAATGTGATTTAGTGATTTATTTTTATTATTAAATTTTCCCCCGTCTGAAAAACTATCTGGAGTTAGATTCAATATTCCCATAATTGATGGTTCGGAAAAATTAATATTTTTTAGGAAATTTTTTCTCTTTAAAACTATTTTTTTTAAATCTTGTTTAACTATATTTTTCAGATTTTTCCTAAGCTTTTTTACATCTTTAAAATAAATTAAATGACTTTCAACTTTACCTTTTTTTCTTTTAAAGATCTCAAGCGTATCAAAAGCTATATTCTTTTTATCATTGAGTGGAAGTGCTTTTTTGGATTGAATAAGTTTTTTTGCAACTCTTCCATGATAAAAATTACACGCTCTAGTGTAATATTTTCTCATGATTTTTATATTATAATGCCGGTTTTGGTTTTAGACCAATAGAATCTATAGCCGAAGATACTTTATCATCTTCTTTTTCTTCATCTTTTTTCGATAATTTAGCAGGCTGAGTGTTTTTTAAGATCAAATCTTGGATTTCATTGCCAGTTAAAGTTTCATAAATAAGTAATGCTTTTGCAAGTTTATGAAGATCATCTATTTTTTCAGTCAAAACTTTTTTTGCTCTTTCATAGCTTGAAGTAACTATTTTTTTAACTTCTATATCAACCTTTTTAGCTGTTTCTTCAGACATATGTTGTTGCCTCGTTATCGATCTACCAAGGAAGACTTCGTCCTCATTTTCACCATATGACAGAGGTCCGAGTTCTTTGCTCATTCCATATTTGGTTACCATATTTTTTGCCATTTTAGTTGCCATATCAATGTCTGATGATGCGCCTGAGGTAACTTTGTCATGACCAAAAATTAATTCTTCTGCAATTCTTCCTCCCATTGCTACAGCAATATCCGAATACAGTTTCTCTCTAGTAACAGATAATTGATCTTTTTCGGGTAGTCTCATTACCATACCCAAAGCTCTACCTCTTGGTATAATAGTTGCCTTATGAATAGGGTCAGAGGCTTTTTCGTTTAGTGCTACTATTGCGTGACCACCTTCGTGATATGCGGTTAATTTTTTTTCTTCTTCTGTCATTACCATCGATCTTCTTTCAGCCCCCATCATTACCTTATCTTTTGCTTCTTCGATATCAGACATAGTCACAACTCTTTTGTTTTTTCTTGCAGCCAACAATGCAGACTCGTTGACCAAATTGGCTAAATCTGCTCCAGAAAATCCAGGTGTACCTCTTGCAATGATTCTTAGTTTAACATCTGGTCCGGTACTAATTTTTTTAATATGCACTTTAAGAATTGCTTCTCTCCCAAGAATATCTGGATTGGGAACCACAACTTGTCTATCAAATCTTCCTGGTCTTAAAAGGGCTGGATCTAAAACATCAGGTCTGTTTGTAGCGGCTATTAAAATAACACCTTCGTTCGTATCAAAACCATCCATCTCAACTAAGAGCTGATTTAAAGTTTGCTCTCTCTCGTCATTTCCTCCGCCCAAACCTGCTCCTCTACTTCTTCCAACGGCATCTATTTCATCAACAAAAATTATACATGGGGCATGTTTCTTACCTTGTTCAAACATGTCTCTAACTCTTGATGCTCCAACCCCTACAAACATTTCGACAAAGTCTGAACCCGAAATTGTAAAAAATGGAACATCGGCTTCTCCTGCAATTGCTTTTGCTAAAAGTGTTTTTCCCGTTCCTGGAGGTCCAATAAGTAATGCACCTTTTGGTATTTTTCCCCCTAATCTTCTAAATTTTCTTGGATCTTTTAAAAATTCAATAATCTCTTCAACTTCCTCTTTGGCTTCATCAATTCCTGCAACATCATTAAATGTAATCCTGCCTTGAGCTTCAGTAAGTAATTTTGCTTTTGATCTTCCAAAACCCATTGCGCCACCTCTTCCTCCTTGCATTTGACGCATAAAGAAAATCCAAACTCCTATTAACAATAACATTGGAAACCACGACAAAAGTATTCCAAAAAGAGATGGCATTTTATCTTCAACTGGTGATGCAATAATATTTACATTTTTACTAGAAAGTTTCTCAACGAGATCGGGATAGTTTGGTGAATATGTATTAAATTTGGAATTATCAGACATAATTCCGTTTATATTATTGCCTTGAATTTCAACTTGAATCACTCTTCCGGCATCAACTTCTTCAAGAAATTTTGAGAATGCAATTTTATTCTCAGCCGATTGAGTTTTGTTTGGATTTTGAAAAAGATTAAAAAGTCCAACCGACAAGAGAACTATCAAACCCCACATTATGATGTTTCTAAAATTCATACTTAATAAATAGGTATTTTTATCATTTTAACAAGTGATATTAGAATTAAATTAACCCTCAAATATGACAAATTATAGAAATTTTATGCAAATTTGAGTAAATTTGCCAAAATATCAAAGTTCCTTGGAAACATAAAGAAAGCTTCTTTTTCTTTCAAAGATGCATCCTCCCAAAGTACATTTCTTTAAATTGTTGGCCTGAAAATTATTTATTAAATTCAAAACTTTTTCTGATCTCGGAGGATAATAAGAATTCGTTCTTTTTTTTACAATATTATTAATAATTCTAAACCTTATCTCCTTGGGCTCTTTTCTAAACTGTTTTAAATTTAAAATAGTTTCTTTTTTCCTAAATTTAACAAATTTTTTGATAGATCTTGCAACATAAAAATTGATTGCTTCTTTGCTAGATGAGATATTTTTAATTGAACGAATAATTTTTTCAAAATTTAAACCTTTATTTTGAAGAATCTTTTTCAAATCTCTGATATTTGTTCTTAAAAAATTTTTATTTTTATTGCTAGGATCTTTAAATGTTTTCCCAAATACCTTATTAGAGATATATTTAAGTTGAATTTTTTTGAATTCTAAAAAAGGTCTAATTAAATTAACGCTATATTTGAGTTTTGTGGTCTCACTCATAGAAGATAAACCTTCGACACCACTTCCTCTAGAAAGTCTAATTAAAAATGTTTCTATTTGATCGTCTTGATGATGGGCTGTCAGTAAGGATTGGGCTTTGTTTTTTTTACAATATTTAATCAGGAGATCATATCTTATATCTCTTGCATTCTTTTGAATATTGCTGACTATTTTCTTTTTGTTTCTTAGAATTTTAAGATCAATATTATTAATTTTCAATAACTTTTTTACCTGCAAAGCTTCTTTATGTGAATTTCTTCTTATTCCGTGATCCACCAGTGCAAAAAAGATTTTGTAATTTTTTTCCTTCATTAATGCATGACTTAAAGCTGCAAGCGCCATGCTATCTGGTCCTCCAGAAACTGCTATAACGAACGGGCTGTTTTTTTTATGTCTTAATAGAACTAATTTAAGTTTAGAATATACTTCTTTAATTTTTTTATCTTTGGTGAAAACATCTTTAAACCTTAGAACATTTGAATTTTTTCTTCTCATATTCAGCTTTTTGTAACACAGACTTGTTGGCTTTGGGATATTGTTTTTTTACCCCTAGAATCATCAAGCACCCCTGTTCTTTCTCTCCCAATTGCACCAATGTGGTTCCTAGTTTTAGTAAATTTATTGGTGCTTTTTTATTTTTTGGATAGTTCTGATAACCATCTAGATAAGCTGATGCTGCATCTTGATACAGTTGTCTGACTCTAAATGTTTCGCCATACCAGTACTGTGCGCTTCCGGCTAATTCATTGTCTTTATTTTTGTCAATAAATTCTCTAAGAGCAAATTCCGCCGTTTCATAATCTCCAATCTTAATAAAACTCACGGCAAAATTATATTGCTCTTTTAGAGGTTTATTGGGCAATAAAGATTTAGACCTGGATGCTTCTTCAGTTACTACAAGTCCTGCGGTCTCAACCGATTGTGTTTTTTGAACTTGCGTAGTTACACTTATATCTTCGCCAGATACTCTGCCAAGCTCTTGTGGCTGGTCAGTTCCAGGTAGATTTTTTTTCTTTACTGTGAATTTCTTTGATTCAAATTCGGTTATGCTATTATTTTCTAAATCACTAAACCTTATTTGGTTATCACTTTGCATTTTTGTAATTCTGTTGGATAACTTGTCCAATTTAAAATTTATTTCTTCGTATTTATTAGTAACTTCTCGAAATTGTTCTTCAATCTCATTGAGTTTAAGAAGATGTCTTGTTAAAACATCTTCGTTTAAATTATTAGATGAAACACTTGAAGATTTGATTTCTGAAGTTTTATAGAATGCCTTTTCAAGTGTTTTTAAATCTTTGCTGATACGTTCAATCTGAGCGTATATTTGTTTACCGTCCTCTTCTTCAGCCTTAATATTACTTGATAAAAATAATACAAAAATAGATACAAAAAAAAATCCTGTTAGAAATTTAGTTTTTAGAATCATTACTTCACTTTTATTTTCATAAAATGGCAAAAAAAAGACCCCATTGTTTTCTAGTAATAATGGGGTCTTTTTAAATCTTAAAACTTATTAATTTGCTTTTACTGTAACCGATCTTCTATTTTGAGACCATGCTAGAGGGCTTGATGCTGGATTCACCGGTCTTTCCTTACCGTAGCTAATTACAGAAAGTCTCTTTCCAGAAACTCCATAGGTCATTAGATAATCTTTCGCAGAATTTGCTCTTCTTTCACCCAATGCTAAGTTATATTCTCTTGTTCCTCGTTCGTCGGCATGTCCTTCGATTGTAACAGTTATCTTTTTATTCTTTCTTAACCAAGTTGCTTGTTTTCTTAATGTGTCTCTAGCAGCTGTAGTAAGATTAAATTTATTTGTTGCAAAAAATACTCTGTCGGGAACACCGTTCGCTAAATACTCAACAGTTTCCGTGCCAGTGTAAACATCGTTTTTAAGAGGATCAGCTGCCTTTTTAGCAGTTGAACAAGCAGAAATTATTAGTGTACTAAACAATACTATAAACAGACTTCTAAGGGCTTTGTTAAATCTCATTCTATCTCCTAAATATATTTAAGGTGTCCAATATTTCAAATTTATTTGAATGTTTCAAGTTAAAATTGTATTAAAAAATCACTACTTTGAAAGCAGTGAAGACCAAGATGGGTCAGAAGCATCTGTCTCAGTTTTAATCTGTCTTTCGTTATATCCAGTAATATCGATTGACCATAGTTTCGCAGAAAATCCTTCTCCTTTCGTACCAGATTTGGTCTCTCTATAGAATACTAAAACTCTTCCATTAGGTGACCATGAGGGAGCTTCTTGATAAAAATTTTCAGTTAATAATCTTTCACCTGTTCCATCGGTTCTCATTACTCCGATATAAAATCTTCCTTTTCTAACTTTGGTAAATGCAATTAAATCTCCTCGAGGAGACCAAACTGGTGTTCCGTAAAGTCCCGTTCCAAAAGTTATTCTTTTCACTTGTGTGCCATCACTTCTCATAACGTAAATTTGCTGAATTCCACTTCTGTCCGAATTAAAGCAAATAAATTTTCCATCGGGTGAGTAAGACGGAGATGTATCAATTGATGGATGGTTAGTTATTTTCTCAACTATTCGTGTTTTTAAATCCATCGTATAAATATCCGAATTACCGTCTTTAGCAAAACTCATAATAATTTTTTTTCCATCTGGAGAAAATCTTGGTGCAAAAGTCATACCTGGAAAACTTCCCACGACTTCTTGAATACCGGTTTCAATATCTAGTAAATACACTCGAGGCATATTTTTAAAATACGACATATAAGTAATGAGTTGGTTGGCGGGATTAAATCTTGGAGTTAAAACTAATTCGTTTCCTAATGTTAAATATTTAACGTTATATCCATCTTGATCCATTAATCCTAGTTTTTTTATTCTCCGATCTTTAGGCCCTGTTTCGGAAACATATATTATTCTAGTATCAAAATAACCGCTTTCACCTGTCAACCTTTCATAAACTTTGTCTGAAATAATATGAGCAACTCTTCTCCAGTTTGGCGGGGTAGTGGTAAATGACAATGCAATCATTTCTTTAGAGGCTATTGTGTCCCAAAGTCTAAATTCTACTTTCAATTTTTTGTTTTTAATTAAAACTTTCCCCGTAATTAAAGCTTGTGCCTTTATTAATCTCCAATCTTCAAATCTTGGTTTTAAATGAGCTATATCAGGTTTTTGCACGAATGAATCTTTTTTCAATGGATTAAATAATCCTGTCGATCTAAAATTTTGCTCTATTACCTTAGAAATTTCCTCACCCAATTTATCGGTATCAAATAATGATAATTTTTCTGATTTCGAATCAACATGTAGTGGCGAAATTGCAATAGGTAATGGATCAAGATTACCTCTAGTAATATCTACTTTGATAAGACTGTATGCGTTTTTAAAACTAATAACAAAAAATAAGAAAATAAAAAATATTTTTTTCATAATTTTTTCTAACCTTTTAACATTTCTGTTGGATCAAAATTTAGCTGTAAATTCTTCCATCTTTCATATCCGGTTGGTGGAACTTTTAATGGCTGACAGATTCTAATTGCTCTTAAGGCGCTCTCGGCTAAAACTCTATAAAAACTTTGTCCTGGTGTATTCATTCTTGCATGGTCTAAAATTTCAGATTTAAGTATTGTTCCATCTGGTTTTAATTTAAGTTTAATTCTAACAAGTAATTCCTCATCAAAAGGTAAACCTAGTGGAACACTCCAGCAACCAAAAATTTGAGCTCGTAAAGCATCTTCTTCGGATAAAGAAAGCCCTTTGGCAAAAGAATTTTTGACATTGCTTTGGGTTAACTTTTCGTTTTTTCTTTGCGTTTCTGCCTGTTCTTCTTTTGCTTTGTCTATTAAAGCCGCAATTTGATTAGGGTCAAATAATTCTTTTTTTTCAAACTCTGAAACTTGTCTGATTTGAGGTTTAATTTCTTCCGGATTTTGTTTCTTTTTTTTTAATTCTTGTTTCTCCTTCTTATCCTCTGGCATGGATATTCGATCAGGTTTCTCTTTAGCTATATCTGCAGGAGGAGCCTGTTCCGAAACAACTCTCTCTTTTTCCTTTTTTACTTTTTCGATTATTTTCCTTGCCTTGGGGGCATAAGGAATATTGGTTTCGTCTCTAATTTCAATGAATTCAACTGAAACAATTGGCGGCAAATCAATTGGATTACGTAACATAAAAGGAAGTGTTAAAGCTGTAAGGCATATAAAGAAAGCATGAAGAAAAAATGAAAAAAACAAACTTCTGCTCATAAAATTTCAATTTTTATAAGGCTCTGATATTAACGCAACTTTTGAAAAACCTGCTCCGGACAGTCTGCCCATAACTTCCAGAACTCTTCCATAATTTATCGTTTTATCACCCCTAACATAAATTCTAGTATCAGTCCGATTCTTTGATATAGCCAACAATTTTGGAACAATTTTTTGAAAAGTTACCTTGTGTTCTTGAATGAAAACTTCTCCTTTTGAATTAATGCTTATTGTTAGTGGTTCTTGCTCATCAGGTAATGAATCTGCAGCAGATTCTGGCAGATCAACCTGGACACCAACTGTAAGCAGAGGTGCTGTAACCATAAATATTATTAAAAGCACAAGCATAACATCAACGAATGGGGTAACATTTATCTCGCTCATAGGTTCTTTTTTTGAACGATTAATTATAAAGGCCATAAATTAAACTATTGATAAAAATCTTTTACAAAAATTATCAACCCTTGAAAGATATCTTTGGGAATCGCTATTAAATTTATTGTAAGCAATTACTGCTGGAATAGCGGCCAACAATCCGAGTGCTGTTGCAAATAATGCTTCCGCAATACCTGGCGCCACTATTGCTAAGCTTGTATTTCTTGAAATTGCTATTGATTGAAAAGAATTCATAATGCCCCAAACGGTCCCAAACAACCCAATAAATGGAGCTGTAGATCCCACCGTGGCAAGATAAGTAAAATTTTTTTCTATGTTTTTCAATTGCTTGTCAATTGATACTTCAACCACTCTTTGAACGCGTGCGCTTTGAACTGCTGAAGTTTTTGATCTGGTCTTAATTAATTCTTCCATTGCAGACCTAAAAATTTGAGCTAACGGATCATCTGTTTTATCTGGAATGTTTTTATAAAAGGTTTCTGCTGATTTTGATTTCCAAAACTTATCTTCAAATAACTTTGTACTTTTATCTATTCTTTTAAAAAGTCTGTATTTATCAAATATGAGCGCCCAGGAGAAAATAGAACTTGCTATGAGAATTAAAATTACACTTTTAACTACAAAATCGGCTCGCAAAAATAGTTGCCAAAGTGAAAAGTCAGTTGCTCCACCTAGACCAACTACTTGAGTTGCTATTTCTTGTTCCATTGAAGTTAATTACGTATAGAATGTGTCATCAATTTGGCATTAAAGATAAGTTTTTACAGGGATTAAAGTTGAGTATAATGAAAATATCTAGCAATTAAAATTGCATCAGCCTTATTAGAGTCTTTTTTTCTAGAGAGTTTGTTTGATATGCTTGGATAAATTTCAATTGCCTTTGTTCTGCTTGCATCTTTATTGGTTTTAATCAAGTTGAAATGTTTTTTCCATTTCATAGGTCTGACAAAATAAATTGGTAATTTCAGTGCTGCACATACCCCTTTTA
>Ga0187827_10008545_pt1 | contig 11057 bp, 8 predicted proteins | sample ETNtaG_39_FD_167969 | JGI IMG/M metagenome (GOLD analysis project Ga0187827, IMG submission 167969) | Marine microbial and viral communities from oxygen minimum zone, Eastern Pacific Ocean - ETNP2014_SV_150_PacBio MetaG (Illumina Assembly) | ecosystem: Environmental > Aquatic > Marine > Hypoxic... | reverse complement strand
TCCATTTATACCGTGTTTTTTTCTCAATTGTTCATCATTAAAATAAGTCAATACTCCATCAGCTAGTTTTTGTTCATCTTCAGGTTCAATACACATTCCTGAATTTGATTTTTTCATTAAATCTTCTACTTCCCCTTTCACTGAAATTAGAACCGGTTTTCCACACACCATATATTCCAACAATTTTGATGGTATCGCATTCATGAATAAAGGATTATTTTTTAATGGAACTAAACAGACAGAAGATGACTTGATAAATGAAATCAGCTTTTTTCTGGATACTGGTTCTACAAACTCAACATTTGACATCCCAAATTTTAGTTTCATTTCTACTAATAAATTCCGTTCAACACCATCCCCTACAATCTGAAATTTAATTGGATAATTTTTTAAAATTTGTGCCGCTTCAAGTACAGTTCCAAGTCCTTGAGCTAATCCTATATTGCCACTATATAAAACAGTAAATTGTTTATTTTCATCAACATTTACATTATCTACTTCATTCAGAAAGTCCTGACTTACACCATTCATTAAACTTTCAATAATTTTATGTTTTGTATACGGAAATTGCTCTGCCAAATAATTTGAAAAACCAGGTACTGCCAAAAAGAAACCATTTGAGTGTGAATAGATTTTTGCTTCGAACCATTTAGCAATGGATATAATTAGTGTAGAATTTATTTCACCCAAAGCTTTTGCCGATTCAGGCCAAAGGTCTCGAATATCAAATATCATTGGAATTCGTTTTATTTTACTGATAACCATACCCGAAATACCAACAAACAGTGGCGGGGAAGAAGCTATGATTAAATCAAATGAACCTAATTTTAAACCTCCATATATGGCTGAAAACATAAAAGATATGTAAAACCCAATACGCTGAATGGTGGTTTGTCGGGCATTCGCCCAAACGGCTGTTCGAATAATAGTAAAATTTTTATTTGAATCTTTCTCTTTTACAAAATACTTATTTTTATATTTATCAGGAATAACTCCTGTAGGATAATTTGGGATTTCTGAAAGAACTGTGACTTCATGTCCTAGGTTTGATAATATTTGTGCATAATCATTCCATCGCATGGCAGCTGCACCCATTTCCGGAGGATGATATTGAGATAGAATAAGAATATTCAATTTAGCAATTTCTCGTATTCATTAATCTTCATTTGAACATTGTTTTTCCATTGATAATTTTCTTTTACAAATAATTTGCCTGCATCACCATATTTTTGTCGCAAATCTCTAGATTTTATTAATTCTAATAAAGCATCTACTAATGAATCTATTGAATTGGGCTGAACCAATATTCCGGTCACTTTATCAATTACAACTTCTGGTATACCACCAATATTACTTGCTACAACAGGCAAACCTGTAGCAGAGGCTTCCAATGCAGCAACCCCAAAAGTTTCCGATTCTGAAATTGATGGCATCACATAAATATCAAGACCATGCAATACTGCAGGCATTCTATTGTGAGATACTGCCGTACAAATTTCACAAATATCATCTATTTCTAACTTCTTAACTAAATCCTGCATATAATTCTTAAGAGATCCATCGCCTACCAGTTTTAAGCGAATTCTTGATTCATTCTGTGCAAGTCTAGAAAAAGCTTTAATTAGTATAGCAAGTCCATATTTTTCTTCAAAGCTTTTTGTACTTCCAATTATAATCTCACTACTATTAACACTTTTAGTTGGACAAAATAGACCAAGATCAATCCCAAAAGGAATGTGTCTTAAACTATTTGATTCTTTTACAAGTGGTTTAGTTTTTTCTAATAGGAATATTGAAGTGCAAAAAACCAATTTGGCTCGACTTAGTACAAATTTTATAATTCCCTTCATTATTCTTGAATGTTTTGGAGAGTCTGTAACATCACGCCCCCACACAGAAACAGTAAAATTTGGATGCCCTAATCTTGCACCAAGAAATCCATAACTTGTAGCCCAAAATGCATGGAGTATATCAGGAGCAAAAGAATCTATAATTGTTTTAGCCTGCTTCTTCCCAAACAAATAATGAAAACGGCTCCAAAAGGGAACTGTGGGAGAAATATTATGAAAACGAGGTGATTTAAGAACATATACGGTAATACCTGATATATCTTCAGGCCTAAAGGATATTAGTATCACTTCGTGTCCCTTTGCAGCTACCGATTTAACCCACCGCTGAGTATGTACACTTTGAGCATCTGCAAGGTAACATATCTTCATTTTTCAAATTTATTCATTATATGAATAAAACAAATCACTGTATTCTTTGAATATTAATTCCCCAGTTATTTTATAAGTGTACAATAATTGTCTCGCATGTATTTCATTATATGCAAATGATGCTTCTCTACCTCTAATAAACTGTTCATTAAAAAGAAAAGTATTTTCTACCCAGAGCTCGGTAGAGTTGCCAATAATAGTTCCAATATCATGATATTGTCTGCCATCATATATTTGGACTAAATATTCATCATTTGAGACATCTTTATATAGTATCTTCAAGCTGTAACTACCAGGATAATTACAATTTTCAGGAACTAAAAAATTAATGGAGCAAAATGATGCTTGGCTAAAATCGAAAAATCTAATAGTTCTACCATTATCGATGGCCTTTTCAGACCACATTTCCGTGCTAACATTATTAACTCTAGAATGATTGCCAGTATTTCCCTCAATATCATTACCACCAACATCTATCGTTCTAGCTTTTGAGATATCACTATTAGCATAAAAATAAAGGCTGTCAACTGGAAGAGGTTGAGAATTATTAAATACTTCTTTAATAACAAATCTAAATGTTTGGCCTAATCTTATTAGATCATATTTTGAATTGTCACCCATATCATAATCCGCTATACGTTTTTTTAATGTCTCTATTCCTAACAGAAAAAGAGCATGACAATCTTCATCTCCAGTAACAATCCAATATTCATATAAACCCCAGATTGCGAAAATAAATCCATTTAATACATGCGTAGTCGGATTACCTGGATATTCTTCATAATATACATTAGCATCACCATCATATTGCCTAAAGCCACCATCTTCATAATCAACTTTAAAACTATTAACTGCTTTTTTTGCTAACTCTAAATAATACTCATTATTTGTCAGTAAAAAGGCTCGTAAAAAAATACGTATAGCCCCACCCTGAGCCATACTTGATACCCAGGGAGCATTTTGTAAATATGGGAAGTAATCAAAATTATACTCCCATACAATTGCGTCATCTGATATATAAGAATAATTATTTGCAAGCCATTCAGTATATATTAAAAAAGTGTCTTGTGCAGTTTGATTATTAATGAGTTCTATTGAGAAGACATTATCAACTATTTCACCAAATTCATCTATGTTTAGCAAATGAGTATGGTACCCAAAAATATTTTCATTCCAATTATAAAATGCTTCATTTGTTATGGTGACAGGATTATAATAATAATTGTCCTCATACCACTTCATTATAATACCATCTTCATCATAAACATAATCTCCTGAATAAATATTATCATCTTTCATGGTACTCATACAACAAGGCATCATAATTAAAACCATAATAATTGTGTAATATTTCAACCACACGATATTGCAGCTTTATTTATCTTATTAATTGAAATCAAAACTCCTATAAAAAACCAAAGAAATGGATCTTCAAACATTCTTCCCGCTGATTGTGATGAAATAAATACTATCAAGATCTGTGTGGCCGCTAAAAGTGAAAAAGTACTTATCCATGCATCTTTCGAATTTAATAACTGTCTAAAAGTAGCATATATTTTATAGAATATCATGCAAACTATCCCTAGTCCGATCGAGCCTAATTCAGCCATAACAGTTACTACTGATGTATGCGATAAAGTAACACCTCGACCTCCATAAGGCAGAAATTTTGCATAACTTCCCAAAGCTATTGTTTCGAAACTGCCTAAACCAATACCTAATATAAGATTATGAAGAAAAATCTTTACTCCAGTGTAAATTAAACCAATTCTTTGTCCCATATCAAAAAAACTAAGATCCTCACCACGTGCTTTAATGAGTATAAGAAAAACGAATGGGACCAGTACAAGCGTACCCAATATAAATGGAAACAATTTTAACCTAATATTTCTATCAATAAAAAATACTACAAACAATAACCCTAATAAGAATGCTAATAAACCACCTCGAGAAACACTAACAAATAATGCTACGATTTGAATAATGATTAAAATATTTAATAATATATTGTTAAATCGTATTTTTTTTATTTTGAATATGATTGTAGATATCAACGTTAGGGATAAAAATCGTGCATATAAATTGGGATCCATAAAAGTGGCACTTGATCTTATCCCTAAATGCTCATTCCATAAATGAAATTCAAAAAGATATTCGGCAATGCCAACTAAGCTGAGAATCGAACTAATGATAAATAAAAATTTATATACCAGAAGTACATCATTCTTATGATTTATGAAACGAATGCAAATAAACGCCATGATTAAATAAATAGAATATCTAAATAACTCTATTAAACCACGATTTATATCCGCTGAAATAAACAATGTAGAAAACATACAATAAATAACAAAAACGTATAAATATCGCATAATTGAATCTTTATATAATAATAATCTCCCATTTGACAAATCTTTCACAAACCAAACTACAATTGATAGCCCAACCATTATTCTTGAAAAATCTAAAACAGATACATCTCCTGATGGTCCTTCTATCACTTTCAATACTGGTATAAATAATTTTGATATTTCTAAAGGTATCATAAGCACTATTAATGGTGCAATATATCTTGGTTTTTCAAAGAATAAATAAAATAATATTAATGAAATTAAAGTGCCTATAAAATAAAATTGAGGAATATGATACCCATTTACTAAGCAAAAGATAAATATTATATTGATTGCGATTAGCATCATAAATGTATAATTGTATCGTAATTCTCGCATATAAATTTTATTAATTCCTAACATTGGAATTAATTAATGCTTTTATTAACTAGGCTTGCGACATAATCAACTTCATATTTCATTCTTTCATCCCACGTCCATATATTATTATTTGAGTATTCCAGTGCCCCAATTTCTAATTTTTTCCTTCTATCTGGATCATTTATCAGATCAACAATGATTTCTGATAATTTGTGTAGTTCTTTTTCATTCAATAATATGCCATTCATACCATCCTTTATAACAGATCCCGTCGTACCATTATCAAGCGTAACAATACATTTACCACATACTAGTGCTTCAAATATTGGGTTCCCCAAATTAGATAAATCATATAATGAAATAAATATATCTGCTAGATTGATATAGTTCTTTATTTCACTATGATTAACGGCACCTAAGAAAAATACATTATTGGATAATTGTTTCTTACTCACTAATTGTTCAAGAGTATTTCGCTCAGATCCATCGCCTATAATTATTAATTTTATTTTATTATGCTTATTGATTATTTTTGGCATAGCCTTTATAGTCCTATCTAATCTTTTCCAGCCAACTAATCTGCTAATTGTTAGCAAAATTATCTCCTCTTCAGAAAAACCAATTTCTTTTTTTGCTTTGGATCTATTAATATTTGGGATGTAAATAGTTTTGTCCACTCCATTTTTTAAAAACAGGATATTATCACTTTTGTTATTAAGTTTTTTTAGCACAATATCACCTGAAGTACCATCATTGGTCATGATTACCAGATCACTCTCAGTTTTCAATGCAATTAAATGATCCAACTTGGGCAATAACTTTAAATAATTATTAATATATGGAAATATTATTGTACCCTGAAACCTGATAACTGAAAAAGACTCTTTATATTTTTTGTTAAACTTCCTAATAAATTTCATCGCTAAAATCCCAAATATCTCATACCCATAAATAATGTCAATATTTTCTTTATTGCTAATTTTAGCTGTTGATAAAAAAACTTTGGGAATAAAGAAAAACAAAATTCTGAATTTTTGGAATATGGCTCTAGATTTCCCACTAAGGAACCCAATTATATTATTAAACGGTAATATTAATCTAATAATTTCTACATTAGAGTGGACATGATCAATAATATCCTCATAAAAATAATCACTATTCTTATCATCATCTCTAAAAGTAATAAAGTAAACAAAATGGCCTTTTAGAGCGTAAGCCATTACAGTATTTTTAATTACTTGAATACTTTTTGACTTTATGTCTAAAGCAGAAATAATTAGTATCTTCATTTTTTTTGTATAACTTTAGCTGGATTCCCAGCAATTATCACATCACCATGAAATGATTTTGTCACAACACTCCCAGCACCCACAACAACTCTGTCACCTATTTCCACAGAAGGTAATATGATAGCATTCGCACCAATCCAACATTCTTCTCCTATCTTTATTGGTTTTGATAAAACTGTTTTTTTATAATCAAATTTATCATGGTTTGCTGATATAATTTTAACACCAGGCCCAAATAAAGTATTTTTACCAATTATTACTCCATTAATAGCTTGTATATAATAACCCGCACTCATTATAAAACTTTTCTTTGTATAATTATTCCCTAATATTATTTTCTCAGGGCAAATGATGCGACTTGTATAATGAATGGAATATTTGCAACCTGAATTTATCCTAAATACTCTTTGAAATATAAAATTTACAACTCTCTGCTTAAGCACTGGTCGTGCTAAGAATCCATCATTATAATACTGTTTTAAGATCTGATTCTTAGTAATTAATCTTCGGATATATTGTTTTAAAAAACCCATAATAAACTATTGTAAAAATAACTCCTGATAAAATTAGACGAAAGTATAATGAATGAAAATCTTGAAGAAAATATCGGATAATAATAATGAATAGCAACGATGATATTGTTATTATAGCTAAATCATTGATCGGCAGGATATTGGATATTTTTGTTTTAATCAATCGTGATATTTGATTCAATTGCCCAAAACCAACAAAGTAAATCGATACTACAGTTGCAATTGTTGGTCCTATGATGCCAATATATTCAACTAATATGAGGGATATTATAACATTCATCACTAATCCTATGATAGACCATCTCATAATTACCTTATTTTGATCTATAGCAGACAATACACTCCCAAATGTTGTGATTCTCATAGGTAATACAAGAAGATATATAAAAAATATTTGAGTACTTGCTACATATTTTTTTGAAAACATGGCAACAATTATTTCTTCTGAAAAAAAAAGCGAAAATATTGTAACTGGAATTAATATTATGCTTATCTTTCGAATAGAGTTTCTCCATACTCTCCCAATTGATGAATAATCTTCTTTTTTATAGAATCTAACAAACTCCGGTAATAGTATTGCCATTGCTGAGCCAGTTACAAGCCCAATAAATGGAAGTTCAAAAGCCCCATTTGCATAAACAGCGAACTCTTCTGTAGAAAAATATCTTCCTACTATAAATTTGTCTAGATATTTTGATATTAAGCCAATTAGGCTTGCGAGCCCTAACGGTACCGCATATTTTAATTGTTTTCGTATTAGCTTAAAGTTTACCTCAAAATTAATTGTATTGTATTTATTGAATAACGTTATGATAATAAAAAAGAAACCCAATACAACAGCAATATCAAGCCCGAAGTAAATAAATTTTATATTCGTTTGAATAATACTTGTACCGCCAACAAATAATAATAATAATATTGAAATAACAGTATTCACATATACTGAATTACGATAATATCCCTTCGCAACTAATGCTGGTGTAAATAATTGAAAAGTAGAAAACAATAAAAACACAGGAGTTACATACACGATATATGTTGTCAAGCTAGGATTATTAAAATAAATACCTATTTTATTTCTAAATAATAACACAATTATTGAGAGCACAAATGATATAACAAAAGTTAAGCTTAACGTCTGACCAAGGTATTTCCCCTGATTTTCTACAGTATTTCCCGATATAAAAAAGTTTAAGCTTACAGGTAATCCCAATAAGAATATTTGGGATAATATAGTTATTAACATCCAAATTTGTCTATATCCACCATATTCAAAAGGAGATAATGTTCTCGACAGAATGATTAATAATAAGATACCACTAATTCCTCGAAGCCCATTTCCGAAAGCAAGAAACCCTGCTTTGTAAGTTAGTGAATTAGTATTAAATGACAGAATATTTTGAATCTTCATCAACTTTTTATAAAGATTTTCAATTCATAATTAATAAATGTGGGACACAAAAGAAAATTACACATCTTTAATATTGTTAATTCACTCGAATTAGTGATAATACAAAATTCGATTAAAAAATAAATTATCGCCCTCTAAAAAACTGGCTTATTTTCACGAATTATAACATATAAAGAAGATATAATAGCTGAAAATATAAAAGATACAACTACAATTAATTTTCTTTGAGGTTTTGATTTTTTTTCAGTTTTGACAGCATAATCCAGAACCTGTACAGTAGGTGTATCTCTTGCTTCCTGAATTTTTGCTTCTTCATATTGTTGAGTTAAAAAAGTATAAAGTGCATTCTGCACTGCCACATCACGCATAAGGCGACCCAGTTTAAGGCCTAAATCCGGAACTTCAGAGAATTGGGGTATCATGGTGATTTCATTTTTGCCATAATCCAATTCATCTAACTGTTTATTTAACCCAGTAATTTCTGTTTCCAATAAAATAATTTCTGTTTCCAATAATTTGATTTCGGGATGATCTTTAGGTAGTGTTTCTTCCAAAATACTTAATTTGACTTTACTGATTGATATTTTAACTTTACTGATTGATATTTGAGATACTAATTCTGTAGCAACCTGAATGATAGCTGTGGTCTGTTCCGTAAGATTAGCAGTATTGTGCTTCTCCTGAAAACCTTTTAGCTTTTCCTCAGCGTTTTTTAATTCTTCAATATTCTGTTGATATCTTTCCTCAATAAAAACTCGTCGGAAAGATGCCTGCTTCGTCTTCAATCCTTTGTTTACAACATCCAATTGCATAACAAAATAATTTGTGATATCTGCAGATAGTTGTTTAGACTGTTCCTCTTGTTCGTCGGGATGAAACCAATCAGTCATGACATTTACCGTTATTTTAATGGTTCCTTCTTCTTCCACAGAAAATTCAACTTTTTCTCTCAATTTTCTTACAGCTTCTTCAAGATTTTCAGATTGGTATAAATTAATAAGATTATACTTCTTAACAACATCTTCCATGACAGTTCTGCTTTTTAAAATAGCAATTATACTCATGGTTTCATCTGAAGATTGTGTTAAAAGCCCACTAAAGGGTGTATTTGACAGTGAGCTTAAAATGCCTGCTCCCTGTTCTTGCGAAGGGGGCATTAACACCGCAGATGCCTCAAATGTTTTAGGCATTATTAATGAAATTATTGTAGCGATCAACGTTATTGCAACGACGTAACCAAAAATAAATTTTTTCCATTTCCATAGTTTTCTACCATAATCATATAAATTTATTTCATCGATATTGGTTGAATTCACTCTAATAGCTGAATCAATAATACCTGTTTTGCCAATAGGATCAATCACACTATATTTTTTTAAATCACCAATACGATTGCGAAGTGTTTTTTCAGAAAGACCATGTTGTTCCGCAATTGCCTTTCGTTTTTCGGGATCATCAATAATATCCGGATGTTCTTTCACCAGATCCAGAATTTTTTGCTCATGCGGAGTTAATTTTATCATCATCCACCTATAGCTGCTTTATATGTTAAATAGAGCGTTGCAATCGCTGTAGCAGTTTGGAGAACACTAATGTTACCAAAGATCCTGCTGCGGAGACTTTCCGGAACAAAAACCACATCACCCGGTTCAACATATTCATCAAAAGCGTCTTGTAGTTCAGAGCCATCTGCTCTATAAATAATTGTATTATTTTCGCTACCAATATTCAAAACACCTCCTACCATTGCAATATAATCACTTGCTTTATAACCTGGTATATAAGAAAAACCTCTTGGTCGTCTTACAAATCCATGAACAATGATTTGACTGGTTTTATATTCTGTAAAGTTTGATTCTTCTTCTTCTTTATTTTCAAAAAAAGGTACAAATATTTTATCTCCTTCCAACAATGTAGGATTTTGGGTCAAGTCACCTTTAACCAAAAAATCCTTTAAGAATAATTTCGTACGTTTACTATTTCTTTCTAAATATACTATTTTATCACTACCATACTTTTGAACACCTTTGGTTTTAACGATAGCATCTCTGACACGATTTGTTGGTGACATTACAACGTATCCCGGATATTCTACGGCTCCTAAAACTTGAATTTTAAATGTTCTTAATGAAGCCAAGCGCACCGTTGTTTGAATTTTTTTGTAGGATTTTTTTGATGCGATAGAAATGATTTCATCTTTTATCTGCTTATAGGTTTTTCCTGTAGTTGAAAATTGACCAATAGAAGGTAACGTCAATTCACCCACAGGTCCGATAAACTCATAATATTCAATTGTTTCAGCAATGAAAAGATCAAATTCCTGCCCCGGTAGCATTTTATTTTCCAAGGATGTAACAACAATGTGTAATTGATCTCCAGGTCCTAGTAAATATTCATTTGGATCAATTTCACTTTCTAAAGGAATTGCAGGTTTAGACATATCATTATACATCAGTTGATTGCTGCCCATTCCGGATGTTAATGACTCAATATTTTCTGTTTGAGCAGATAAAAAGGTCATCAGAGTTATTGATAATAATATTTTTATTGTATTGTTCATATGAAACTATAAAACTCCTAATCTCTCCTGTTGGTATGTATTGTTTTGAATTTGTTTCCACCACACTTGATTTTCTAAATACCAATCAATGGTTTTTCTGATACCGCTATCAAACGTTTCTTTGGGTGACCAGCTCAATTCATTTTTCAATTTGGATGAATCGATTGCATATCGATAATCATGTCCCGGCCGATCGGTAACAAATGTAATTAATTCCATGTAAGATTTGAGATGTGTTGAAGGTTTTATTTCATCTAATATATTACAGATTGTTTTTACAATATCAATATTCATAATCTCATTATTTCCACCAACATTATATGTTTCTCCAATT
>Ga0187827_10008542_pt1 | contig 11059 bp, 5 predicted proteins | sample ETNtaG_39_FD_167969 | JGI IMG/M metagenome (GOLD analysis project Ga0187827, IMG submission 167969) | Marine microbial and viral communities from oxygen minimum zone, Eastern Pacific Ocean - ETNP2014_SV_150_PacBio MetaG (Illumina Assembly) | ecosystem: Environmental > Aquatic > Marine > Hypoxic... | reverse complement strand
CGTTTCCATCCGGCGTTTTTGTCTAAATCCCGGCCGGCTTCCCTTTCCTACTCGATAACCGAGGCAACGACACCGGCGCCAACGGTCCGGCCGCCCTCGCGGATCGCGAAACGCAAGCCCTCGTCCATGGCGATGGGCGCAATCAATTCGACGCTCATCGATATGTTGTCTCCAGGCATCACCATCTCCGTGCCCTCCGGAAGTTCAACCGTTCCCGTAACGTCCGTCGTCCGAAAATAAAACTGTGGACGGTAGTTGCCGAAAAAAGGCGTGTGGCGGCCACCCTCCTCCTTGGTCAGAATATAGGCCTCGCAGGTGAACTTGGTATGCGGCGTGATCGAACCGGGATTGGCCAGAACCTGGCCACGCTCAACCTCGTCGCGCTTGGTGCCGCGCAGCAAGACGCCAACATTGTCGCCAGCCTCGCCCTGATCCAGGATCTTGCGGAACATCTCAACACCCGTACAGGTCGTCTTCGTCGTCTCGCGGATGCCGACGATCTCTATCTCGTCGCCAAGACAGACAATACCCCGCTCAACTCGCCCGGTAACAACCGTACCCCGCCCGGAAATCGAAAAAACATCCTCGATCGGCATCAAAAATGGCTGGTCCTTGGCGCGCTCCGGCTGCGGTATATACTCATCAACGGCAGCCAGAAGCTCCAAAACCGATGCCCGCCCCGTGGTCTCGTCACCGCCTTCCAAGGCCGCCAAAGCCGAGCCCTTGATAATCGGGATATCGTCGCCGGGAAAATCATAAGAACTCAACAGTTCCCGTAGCTCAAGCTCGACAAGCTCCAAAAGTTCCGCGTCGTCAACCTGATCGACCTTGTTCATATAAACAACAATCGCCGGCACCCCAACCTGGCGGGCCAGCAAGATATGCTCCCGCGTCTGCGGCATCGGACCGTCAGCCGCCGAGACAACCAAGATCGCGCCGTCCATCTGCGCCGCCCCGGTGATCATGTTCTTCACGTAATCGGCGTGGCCGGGACAATCCACATGCGCGTAATGACGATTGTCGGTCTGGTACTCAACATGCGCCGTCGCGATCGTAATCCCCCGCTCCCGCTCCTCCGGTGCTTTGTCAATCTGGTCAAAGGCGGTGAATTCCGCACCACCCGTGTCCGCCAAAATCTTCGTGATCGCCGCCGTCAACGTCGTCTTGCCATGGTCAACATGGCCGATCGTTCCGATGTTGCAATGGGGCTTCGTACGTTCAAATTTTTCCTTCGACATCGCTTAACTCCGTTACCGTCTCAACCGGCCAGCCTGGTCTGAATTTCCTCGGAAACCTGGTGTGGAACTTCCACGTACTGTTCGAAATGCATGGTGAACTGCGCGCGTCCCTGGCTCATGGAACGCAAGGTGCTGACATATCCGAACATATTGGCAAGCGGCACCAACACCGTGATGACCCGTGCGTTGCCCCTCTGCTCCATGCCGCCGACTTGGCCGCGGCGGCTATTCAGGTTGCCAATGATGTCGCCCATATATTCTTCCGGCGTCACCACCTCTACTCGCATCACCGGTTCCAGCAACTTTGGACCTGCCTTTAACATACCTTCGCGGAACGCGGCGCGGCTAGCGATCTCGAAGGCAAGCACGCTGGAATCCACATCATGGGAATCGCCATCGTACAATGTCGCCTTGAAATCGGTGACCGGAAAGCCGGAATGGACGCCGGATTCCAAGGCGCTGTTGAGGCCTTTTTTGACTCCGGCGACAAATTCCTTGGGTACGCTACCGCCAACAACCTTGCTCTCGAACTCATAACCGGACCCCGGGGGCAACGGTTCGAAATAAAACTTGACGCGGGCGAACTGGCCAGCGCCGCCGGTCTGTTTTTTGTGGATATAATCGATATCGGCCTTGCGGGAAATGGTTTCGCGGTATGCCACTTGTGGCGCGCCAACATTGGCGTCGACCTTGAATTCGCGCTTCATGCGATCGACGATGATCTCGAGATGAAGCTCGCCCATCCCCTTGATCACCGTTTGCCCGCTTTCCGGATCGCTTGCGACCCGGAACGACGGGTCCTCGGCGGCCAAACGCGACAACGCCACCCCCATTTTTTCCTGATCGCCTTTTGTCCTGGGCTCGACAGCGACCTCGATCACCGGGTCCGGGAACTCCATGCGTTCAAGCACAACCTGGTTAGAGGAATTGCAGAGCGTGTCGCCAGTGGTTGTATCCTTAAGGCCGGCAAGCGCCACGATATCACCGGCACGAGCCTCTTCAACGTCTTCGCGGGAATTGGAATGCATCAATAACATGCGGCCGGTACGTTCCTTTTTCCCCTTGACCGTGTTTTGAATACTCATCCCCTGATGGAGGACGCCGGAATAGATGCGCACAAAGGTCAGGGAACCGACAAAAGGGTCGTTCATGATCTTGAAGGCAAGGGCGGCAAAGGGTTCATCGTCGGAACTGCCACGCTCGATCTCTTCGTTGTCTTCGACTTTCACACCTTTGATGGCCCGCACATCGGTTGGCGCGGGTAAATAGTCGATGACGGCATCTAAGAGGGACTGCACACCTTTGTTTTTAAAAGCAGAGCCACAAAAAACAGGAACGAATATGCCGGCAACTGTTCCCAAACGTACGCATTTCTTGAGAGTCGCCTCGTCCGGTGACTGGCCGTCAAGGTAAGCTTCCATCACCGCTTCATCTTGTTCGACCGCAAGTTCCACCAATGTTTCCCGAGCATTGGCTGCCTGTTCAACGAGGTCGTCGGGAATCTCGCCACACTCAAATTCGGCACCCAGCGCCTCGTCTTTCCAGACAAGACTTTGCATCGTTACCAGATCGACAACACCGGTAAATTCCGCTTCCGAGCCAATCGGCAATTGCATGACTATGGGTTGGGCACCCAAACGCTCGGCAATCATGTCGACGCAACGGAACATATTGGCGCCGACACGGTCCATCTTGTTGACGAAACAGATGCGCGGCACCTCGTATTTGTCAGCCTGGCGCCAGACGGTTTCGGACTGCGGCTCGACACCGGCAACGGCGTCGAACACGGCAACGGCGCCATCGAGAATTCTTAACGAACGCTCCACCTCGATGGTGAAATCAACGTGACCCGGGGTATCAATGATGTTGATGCGGTGATCGTTCCAAAAACAGGTGGTCGCCGCCGAGGTAATGGTGATGCCCCGTTCTTGCTCTTGTTCCATCCAATCCATGGTGGCGTTGCCGTCATGGACCTCGCCGATCTTGTAGGACTTACCGGTATAATAGAGAATCCGTTCAGTGGCAGTCGTCTTGCCGGCATCAATATGGGCCATGATGCCAATATTTCGATACTGCTGGAGGGGTGTTGTGCGGCCCATGATCTAAAACGCCTGGTGCAAGCTACCAGCGGTAATGGGAGAAAGCCTTGTTGGCCTCCGCCATTCGGTGGGTATCTTCCCGTTTTTTGACAGCCGCGCCTCGGTTATTGACGGCGTCCATCAATTCCGCCGAAAGGCGCTCGATCATGGTGTTTTCGGAACGATGGCGAGTCAGATCGACAATCCAGCGGATGGCAAGAGCTTGACGACGGTTAGCGCGGACCTCCACCGGAACCTGGTAAGTGGCGCCGCCGACACGCCGCGAACGTACCTCGACGGTCGGTTTGACATTTTCGATGGCCTCGTGAAAAAGCTTTAAGGGTTCCTGACCGGTTTTTTGGGCGACAATATCAAAAGCGCTATAAATGATTTTCTCGGCCGCCGATTTTTTACCGTCCAGCATCAGGCAATTGGTAAATTTGCTGAGCACGAGATCGCCGTATTTTGGATCGGGCATAACCTTGCGCTTCTCGGCGGCATGGCGACGGGACATGATTCGTCTACCTTTAGCTATTTAGGCCGTTTGGCGCCGTATTTGGAACGGCGCTGGCGGCGATCCGAGACCCCTTGGGTATCCATGCTTCCGCGGATAACGTGATAGCGTACGCCCGGAAGGTCCTTGACGCGGCCACCACGAAGCATGATCACCGAATGTTCCTGCAAATTGTGGCCTTCGCCGGGGATGTAGCTGGTCACTTCGAAACCATTCGTCAGGCGTACACGGGCCACCTTACGGAGCGCCGAGTTCGGTTTTTTCGGTGTCGTCGTATAAACACGGGTGCAAACACCGCGTTTTTGCGGGCAAGCTTCCAGCGCTGGCACCTTATTGCGGGTGAGCAGCGATTTTCGCGGATTGCGAATCAATTGGTTGATTGTCGGCATTCCGTCTTTTCCCACACACAGATTAGGTACTTAAACTTTCTCAGATTCCGCGACCAAGAAAAACCGCGCCACAGGGCATACACATCCCCTTGGGCGGTCAAATCAACCGCTCCCAAAATATGAAGCAGCTATTCAATTTTCCAATTTCCAAAGAGCGCTGCGTCTGGACCGGACGGCCCACCACCAGTGCCCCGCGGAGTGGCCGGATACTAGTCAGGCGCTTTTCCCCAGTCAAGGCAAAAAAACCTGATTTTTCACGGCTCTCCACCCTCAACGCCCAAACTGTCTGATGCCAAAAGGTGACTGCCCGGAAAGGCGTTCGGCGGAGCTATTCGAAGCGCGGTGTCGGCACTAAGGACTTTCGAATGCCGGGGAATTGTCAAAAAGGCGTACTATGGCTTCAAAAACAGCCTCTCCGGATTTAATCGACGTTGTCAGCCGCGGTTTCCTCGGGGCCCTTTTCAGCCAGTGTTTGGGCGACAAGTTTTTCTTGCTCCTTAGTGGCGATTTCTGCCATTTCCAGATCCCGCTGCTCGGCGACCCGGCGCCAGCGGTTCATCATACTTCCCGTACCCGCTGGGATCAGGCGCCCGACGATAACATTCTCCTTTAGCCCTACTAATTTGTCCTTCTTGCCGGAAACCGCCGCCTCGGTCAGGACCCGGGTCGTTTCTTGGAACGATGCCGCCGAAATAAACGAATGCGTCAGCAAGCTGGCCTTGGTAATGCCCTGGAGCACGGGTATGCCCTTGGCTAGCTTAACGTTATCTTCCTTGGCCTTGGCGTTAACCTCGTCGAATTCCAGCCGGTTCACCAGGTCTCCAACCAGGAACGTCGTGTCTCCGGGTGTGGTAATTTCCACTTTCTGTAACATTTGGCGGACGATTACTTCGATATGCTTGTTGTTGATTTTCACGCCCTGCAGACGATAGACGTCCTGGGTCTCGCTGATCAGATAATTGGCCAGAGCCTCAACACCCAACACCCTCAAGATATCGTGGGGAACAGGGTTGCCGTCCATCAAGGAATCGCCGACTTGGACAAAATCCCCTTCCTGAACGGCGATGTGTTTTCCTTTCGGCACCAAGTACTCATGGGGTTTCTGCTTTTCGTCGCACGGCACGACAATAATGCGTCGTTTGTTTTTATAATCCTTGCCGAATTCGACTTGTCCTTCGATCTCGCTGATAATGGCATGATCCTTGGGTTTGCGCGCTTCGAATAATTCCGCCACCCGCGGCAGACCACCAGTGATATCGCGGGTTTTTGCCGTTTCCCGCGGAATTCGCGCCAGCACGTCGCCGGCATGAACTTCCTGACCCGATTCCACCGACAGAATGGCGTCCACGGAAAGGAAATAGCGGGCCTCCATGCCGTTATCCAAGGTCAACACCTCGCCCTTTTTGTTTCTAAGCGTGATTCTGGGCTTGAGGTCGGCGCCCTTGGGTTGTTGTTTCCAATCGATCACGACCTTGGAAGCAATTCCGGTGGCCTCGTCCATCCTTTCAACCATGGAAAGGTTGTCCACCAGATCCATATAGTGAACGATGCCTGGTTTTTCGGTAATAATGGGTAGGGTATAAGGATCCCATTCAACCAGCTTGTCGCCACGCTTGACTTTCGCTTTGTTCTTGACCAACAATTTGGCGCCATATGGGATACGGTGGTTGGCCCGCTCCCGCCCCTGGCCATCGACCAATCTGAGCAAGGTGTTGCGGTTCATAACCACCTGTATGCCGTCACTGTTAGCGACCGTGAAAGCGTTAACGAGTAGCACCTTCGCGGCAACGGTGCTTTCCACTTTCGACTGTTCGGTTCCACGCTGGACGGCACCGCCAATATGGAAGGTCCGCATGGTCAATTGCGTCCCCGGCTCGCCGATGGACTGGGCGGCGATGACACCGACGGCTTCGCCGATATTGACCCTGGTGCCGCGCGCCAGATCACGGCCGTAACAACTCGCGCAGACACCACCATGGGTTTCGCAGGTGAGGACCGAACGAATCTTCACCAATTCAACATCGGCTTCCTCAACCAAACCGATCTTATCCTCTTCGATGATTGTACCGCTTTTGACAAGAACCTTGCCGGTTTTGGGATCGGTCACGTCGGCGGCGACGGCACGGCCGAGTATCTGCTCGGACAACGGGGAGATAACCTCGCCACCTTCGACAACCGCGCGCACGGTCAGTCCCTTTTTGGTGCGGCAATTATTCTCAATGACGATGCAATCCTGGGCGACATCGACCAAGCGGCGGGTCAAGTAGCCTGAATTGGCGGTTTTCAAGGCGGTGTCCGCCAGCCCCTTGCGGGCGCCATGAGTGGAGTTGAAATACTCCTGCACGCTAAGGCCCTCTTTAAAGTTGGATATGATGGGGGTTTCGATGATCTCGCCCGAAGGCTTGGCCATCAAACCACGCATTCCAGCCAGTTGCTTCATCTGGGCGGTCGAGCCGCGGGCGCCGGAGTGGGCCATCATGTATACAGAATTGACCGGATGTCCGGGATCGGTATTGGAGATTTGCTTCATCATCTCATCGGCAACCTGATCCGTGCAGTGAGACCAAGCATCGATTACCTTGTTATATTTCTCACCCTGGGTGATCAGACCATCCTGATACTGTTGTTCGTATTCCTTGACTTTGTCCTCGCTCTGTCCGACCAGGAACTCCTTGGCTCGGGGAACCACCAGGTCATCCTTGCCGAACGAAATGCCGCCCTTACAAGCATATGTGAACCCCATGCCCATGAGATGGTCGGTGAAAATGACCGTCTCTTTCTGCCCGCAATGACGATAAACCATATCGATGACGGAGGAGATTTCCTTCTTCGTCAGCAAGCGGTTAAGCAAACTAAATGGTACGCTGGGATGCTTGGGCAGGATTTCCGAAAGCAACATGCGCCCAGGCGTCGTATCGATTCGAACGGTGATCGGCTTGTTGTTTTCATCAACGGTGTTATAGCGGGATTGGATTTTGGCATGGAGAGTAGCCACGCCGGCATTCAGGGCCTGCTGGATCTCGCCCACGTCGGTGAAAATCATGCCTTCTCCCGGTTCGCCATCGATTTTCATGGTCAGGTAATAGAGGCCGAGAATGATATCCTGGGACGGTACGATGATGGGTTTGCCATTGGACGGCGAGAGGATATTGTTGGTGGACATCATCAATACACGCGCTTCCAATTGGGATTCCAGCGAAAGGGGAACATGCACCGCCATCTGATCGCCGTCGAAATCGGCATTGAAAGCGGCGCAAACCAACGGGTGAAGCTGGATCGCCTTGCCCTCGATCAGCACCGGTTCAAAAGCCTGAATCCCTAGGCGGTGGAGTGTCGGCGCCCGGTTGAGCAATACCGGGTGCTCGCGGATGACTTCTTCCAGGATATCCCAAACCTCTGGCCGCTCCTTTTCCAGCATGCGCTTGGCCGCCTTGATGGTTGTGGCGATGCCGTAAAGTTCAAGTTTGGAAAAGATAAACGGCTTGAACAATTCGAGCGCCATCTTTTTCGGTAGGCCACACTGGTGCAGCATCAACTCCGGGCCGACGACGATCACCGACCGGCCCGAATAATCGACGCGCTTGCCGAGCAGGTTTTGCCGGAATCTGCCCTGCTTTCCCTTGAGCATATCAGACAGTGACTTCAATGGCCGCTTGTTGGCGCCGGTGATGGCCCGGCCGCGACGGCCATTGTCGAAAAGGGCATCCACGGATTCCTGCAACATCCGTTTTTCATTGCGGACGATAATTTCGGGCGCGCACAGCTCGATCAATCTTTTTAGGCGATTGTTGCGGTTGATCACCCGGCGGTAAAGATCATTAAGGTCAGAGGTGGCGAAACGGCCACCGTCGAGAGGCACCAGGGGGCGCAGCTCCGGCGGAATAACCGGGACAATCTCAAGGATCATCCATTCCGGACGAGTGCCGGATTCGATAAACGCCTCGACAAGTTTGAATCTTTTGACCAGTTTCTTGCGTTTGGCCTCGGATTTGATCTCCTTAAGTTCAAGATGGAGGTTTGTCCGCTCTTCCTCGAGATCAATGGCACAGAGTATTTCCCTGACGGCCTCGGCCCCGATACCCACCGAGAAACCATCCTCGCCATATTCTTCGACCGCCTTCTGGTACTCCCCCTCGTCCAACAGTTCATGCAGCTTCAAGGGTGTCAGCCCTGGCTCAATGACCACATAATTTTCGAAATAGAGAACCCGCTCAAGGCTCTTGAGCGTCATGTCGACCAGCAACCCGATACGCGACGGCAATGATTTTAGGAACCAAATATGGGCGACGGGAGAGGCCAACTCGATATGCCCCATGCGCTCGCGCCGAACTTTTTGTAGTGTCACCTCTACGCCGCATTTTTCGCAAGTAATACCTTTGTATTTCATGCGCTTGTACTTCCCGCACAGGCATTCGTAGTCCTTCGTCGGACCGAAAATACGGGCACAAAATAGACCGTCCCTCTCCGGCTTGAATGTTCGATAGTTGATGGTTTCGGGTTTCTTGATCTCACCGAAGGACCAGGAACGGATCTGTTCCGGGCTGGCAATGGAAATCCGGATCTGATCGAAACGCTGGGTTCCGCTGACCTGCCCGAAAAATTTCATCAACTCGTTCATCGATTTCTCTCCATGGCGGCCATCAAGCGTCCGGCCGCCCCTGTTAATTCAATTCGACATTGAGACCAAGAGAGTGCAGTTCCTTGATCAAAACGTTGAAAGATTCGGGAATTCCCGCCTCGAAAGAATCATCGCCATGGACAATGGCCTCATAAACTTTGGCACGCCCGGAAACATCATCCGACTTCACTGTCAGCATCTCTTGCAACGTATAGGCGGCGCCGTAAGCCTCCAGGGCCCAAACCTCCATCTCGCCAAAGCGCTGACCACCAAACTGGGCCTTGCCACCGAGCGGCTGCTGGGTAACAAGGCTGTAAGGGCCGATCGAGCGGGCATGAATTTTGTCATCCACGAGGTGGTGCAATTTAAGCATGTAAATGTAGCCCACCGTCACCTTGCGATCGAAGGTATCGCCCGAACGGCCGTCGATCAGGGTCACTTGGCCGGAAGAATCCAGGCCCACCTTTTCCAGCATTTCGACAATGTCTGCTTCATGGGCACCATCGAATACCGGCGTGGCGACGGGAACGCCCTTGCGCAAGTGCCCCGCCATCTCAAAAAGCTCCTGCTCGTCGAGAGAAACAATGTCCTCTTTATAGGTGCGCGCGCCGTAAATATCTTTGAGCTTGGCCCTGAGCTTCTTGGTATCGTTGTTGCCGATCGCGGCATCCAACAGCTCGCCGACTTGCAAGCCAAGCCCGGAGCATGCCCAGCCGAGATGGGTTTCAAGGATTTGCCCGACATTCATGCGTGACGGCACTCCCAGCGGGTTGAGGACAATGTCGACAGGCGTCCCATCCTCCAAACAGGGCATGTCTTCAAGGGGAACGATCTTCGATATCACCCCCTTGTTGCCGTGGCGGCCGGCCATCTTGTCGCCAGGTTGCAGTTTCCTTTTCACGGCGACGAAAACCTTGACCATCTTCATCACGCCGGGTGACAGGTCGTCGCCACGTTGCAGCTTGTCCACTTTGCTGTCGAAACGCTTCTGAAGGACGGCGATGCTTTCTTCAAACTGCCGTTTCAAGGCCTCGATATCCCTCATCACCTTGTCGTTGGCGACGACAATTTGGGAGCTCTGGCCAGCCGTAAATTTGGACAAAACGTCTTCGGTCACTTTTGATCCGGCGACCAGCCCACTGGGACCACTGACCACCTTGCGATTCATCAGCAGGGTTTTCAGGCGGGCTTGGAAACTGCGCTCCAAAATCGTCCGCTCATCGTCGCGGTCTTTGGCCAGGCATTCGATCTCGGAGCGCTCGATGGCAAGGGCACGCTCGTCCTTTTCAACGCCGCGGCGCGAGAAAACCCGAACCTCGATAACCGTTCCGGAAACGCCAGGCGGCAGTTTCAGGGACGTGTCGCGAACATCCGAGGCCTTCTCGCCAAAAATGGAACGAAGCAACTTTTCTTCCGGGGTCATGGGGGATTCGCCCTTTGGCGTCACCTTGCCGATCAAAATGTCACCGGGCTGAACCCTGGCGCCAATATAGACGATGCCCGCTTCATCCAGGTTCTTGAGCGCTTCCTCGCCAACATTGGGAATGTCGCGCGTGATCTCTTCCTGGCCCAGCTTGGTGTCGCGGGCCATGACCTCGAATTCCTCGATATGGATGGAAGAGAATACGTCGTCGCGGACAATGCGTTCGGAAATGAGGATGGAATCCTCGAAGTTGTACCCTTGCCAGGGCATGAACGCCACCAACACGTTACGGCCCAACGCCAACTCACCCAGTTCGGTGCTCGGACCATCGGCGATGGTGTCGCCGGCCTCTACCCGCTCCCCCACCTTCACCAAAGGCCGCTGGTGAAGAAAAGTGTTCTGGTTGGAGCGTTGGAATTTCAAAAGGTTGTATATGTCAACCCCAACCGTCGAATGGACGGCCTCCTCGGTGGCGCTGATGACGATACGGGTGGCGTCGACCTGATCGACAATGCCCGAACGCCGGGCAATGATGGTGGCACCGGAATCGCGGGCAACGATGTCCTCCATGCCGGTACCGACCAACGGTGCTTCGGCTTGAATCAAAGGTACTGCTTGACGCTGCATGTTGGAGCCCATCAATGCCCTATTGGCATCGTCGTTTTCAAGAAACGGGACCAGGGCGGCGGCCACCGAGACCAATTGTTTGGGGCTAACATCGATATACTCAACGTCTTCGCGGCGCACCAACATGAAATCACCAGCTTTGCGGCAACTCACCAGGTCATCCATAAAACGC
>Ga0187827_10008539_pt1 | contig 11062 bp, 7 predicted proteins | sample ETNtaG_39_FD_167969 | JGI IMG/M metagenome (GOLD analysis project Ga0187827, IMG submission 167969) | Marine microbial and viral communities from oxygen minimum zone, Eastern Pacific Ocean - ETNP2014_SV_150_PacBio MetaG (Illumina Assembly) | ecosystem: Environmental > Aquatic > Marine > Hypoxic... | reverse complement strand
TTCCCACCTACCTGTGTCGGGATTATAAACAAGATAGGGCCTTTTTTCCTTAACCAAGGCTGTATTGTCGATAACACCGTGCCGTTCATAATTAAAGGCTGGAATGATAGAAAACTTTTCACCCATATAACCCAAGTAGATGTAGAAATCGTCGGAGTCAGTCCCACTGTGAGCACCCCAATGCCGTCCCTCAAAAGAATTATGATCATAAACATGTTTGCTATACCATGACCCAGGCACCCGCTTAGTCCAAAATTTTGATTTAATCAAGTTTGTATATTCCAATCCACCGATGAGTTTTTCTCTTCCAAACAGTCCATATTTTCTCAAACCAAAAACGCCAGCTCCCGAATGGTCAGGCTGCCGGGAAAAATCATCCCAGTCCCAAGCGTGATCGTCACGACCATATTCGATATAAATTTTCAGTCCAGAGGTGGGAAAAGTAGCTGATAGATAACCTACGAGTATTTCATCCCACAGATCGATAGCACTTTCAGGTACATCAGGATTTTTCTGTTTCTGATTTAAAAACACATCTCCAAAGGGAAGCATCATAGCGTCTTCCATAGAAATATAATCTGCCCATTCTCTACCCCAAGTACCAGGGCCTGATAAAAATGATCTGGATAATCCAAATGAGAAATGTGGGTCAATTCCAAAGCTTGTAGAAAACATAAGAGCCGAAAAATAAGATTTAGAATCATTATTATAGTCAATAGGAGCAAGTAGGTACCTAAAGTCTACACCGATATTTTTGTATCTTTTCTCTCCGAGTGTTCCTACAATGATGTGTTTGAATCCGGTAGTATTATTGGACATTTGCAATGAGTTGTGGATGCCTGGTCCCCACCACATATTGGCATTAGATATCCCAATCCCAATCTCACGATGATGAATGAATAGCTGAGCCTCTCTTAACCCTGAATTAATATAGGGCATCTCGCTATGCGGGCGATTGTCATTTAATTTTGAGTGCACACCCTTTCTAATGCGGACATCATAATCAAGATTCTGACTGAAAAAATGGTAAGGCTCTAGGCTAAAAGACAAATGCTTGCCTACGTAAGATAAATTAATAGATCTGAAGTAGCTATCACCTTTACCTATCCATCTGACCGATGTATTTTCAAGATTCGGTGCGTTATCATTCCTAAAAATTTCGGTTCTTAACCTTACAGACCAATTACTATGATCATTGTGACGTGATATAAAAAATGGCCGAAATAGCATAAAACTATTATTATTTTGACCCTTGAAATAAGCTTTTTCATATCTAAGTAGATAGAATGGGTCAGCATCGATATATCTTTGTGCCATAACAGAAGACGAAATAGTCAATAAAATAATACTCAGTTTTTTATATTTCATCATAACTACAATGGGTATACGTCTAAGAAAAAATAATTACAAAAGAATACGGGAAAATACAAACTATTTCAGGAACCTATTAGAAAAAGAAAAACAAAAGAATGAGAGAAATCTCAACATGTTCATAAACATTTATTGAATAAAATATATATTCACAGCCTATTTTTCATTTATTATAGGAAAGTTAATCCTTTGAACAATATGACTTAAACCAAATGAAGCATAAATCAAGTAAAAAGGTTCAATTGTAATTACTCTAAAACGATTTTGAACATAAAATGTAACAGAAAAAACAAGCATGCTAATAAATATTCCTATTATCCAAAAATGTGACTTTGGGTTATTTTTCACAGCTATGGCAATTCCATAATATCCCAGTGAATAAATAGGAAGAGAAATCATTATTGAATACAACCAAGTATGGAAAGAATAATGACCTTTAGAAACGCCTGGCAATATGAATTTCACAAGATTGGTTAATTTAAGCTCTACGAATTCAGAAGGATTATTTCTTATCCATTTAACCGCTTCTTTGAAGAAAACCTTTTGTTTTTCCGATTGACTTAATCCCATTATTGAGTCATGGACTGACCCATTAAAATATGAAATGTCAAAATTATACATTTTTCTAAATTCATTTGACCCAAAAGGAGGTGTATTTACAACAGTCGTATAACCAAATTCTGAGTTCCCAGTATAAAAGTGAAAACCAGCTCCATTACTAGAAATAATATATGAATTATGATGTTTTAATGTAAATAAACCAAAAGGAACGCTGAATAATAAACAAATAGCTGAATAAATAACCGCGTAATTTATTTTTTGATTCATAGGCCTATCATTAATTAGAAAAATTATACTTACAATAAATGGGGAATAAAGAAGAATATGTGACTTTGTTAAATAAGCAGTAGAAAAAAAGGCTGCACTATACACTATGTACCTAATGGAGTAAGTATTGAGTGCCTTTATAAAGAAATATACTGAGATGACAAATAATGATTGGAAAAGTGTTTCCGTTGCATAAGTTCCAACCCACCAAAAAGTAAAGGGATAAAAAGAATAAATGATTCCGGAAATACATGAAATCTTTCTATTTTTAAATAGTAAATAAGCTATATCATATATAACTATTACAATAAAACCAGAAAATAATACTTGTAATACAATAAGTATCTCTCCCCAATAATCATTACTTAAGAGTTTAATGACAGCAATAAAACTTTGATATAATGGGGCAGCTATAAACCTACCTATATCATAATCAAAATCACCCTGATATGCTTTAGAGCTTAATTCTACAATCCATCTTGAGTCAGGATGCAAGTCATAAGGACTATAACCGGAAAAGAATACAAAAATAAATCGAATAGATAATGATAATAGGAATAAAGAAAAATGCAAACGTAAGTTTCTAGTAATCAGCAACTTTGAGAATTAGCCAATTGAATTTCATTTTGAAAAAAGATTGTATTTAATAATGCTAAAAATGGCCCTTACGCCATCTTTCCAATTAATTTTTTTTCCTTCATTATAAGTTCTACCATAATAAGATATTCCTACTTCATATATTCTAATATTAGGTATTTTGGACACTTTAGCCGTTACTTCTGGTTCAAAACCAAATCTTTCCTCTTCGAGTTGGATGGATTTGATAATATTACTCTTAAATAATTTATAACATGTCTCCATGTCAGTTAAGTTCAGATTAGTAAATGCGTTAGAAAGAAAAGTTAATAGCTTATTCCCTATAGAGTGCCAAAAAAATAGTATCCGATGAGGGCTACCTCCTGAAAACCTTGAGCCAAAAACTACATCAGCATATCCATCTATAATTGGTTTTAAAAGAATGTTGTATTCTTGAGGATCGTATTCTAAATCAGCATCTTGAACAATAATAAATGCCCCAGTTGTTATATTTAGACCTGTATGAATTGAAGCTCCTTTCCCTTTATTTTCCGCATGTTTTATATAAACAATACTGTGCTCCGAATGTTGTTTTTGAAATTGTAATATAAGTTTTTCAGAGGAATCTTTAGAGCCATCATTTATTATTATTATTTGTTTTTTTACTTCATTAATAAGTTCCGCAGCAAGAATCCGATTAAGAACCTCTATTATTGTATTTTCTTCATTATATACGGGTACTAAAATGGAAAGAGTATTTTCCTTCATTAAGGACATTGTTTTTAATTACATTTTAGAAAGAAATTCTCTTGACATAATTTACTGTCAAAACGTATTTGTCTCTGATGAATATCATTCCTATGCAAGTGATCTAAATTTTTCTATCTTCTCAACGCTGTTTCATTGGAAGATAATATAATTACATCTAATTAGCCTTATTTAAACCCAAGCCAAGATAAAAGAAAAAGAAGAAAAGAAAATGTGGAAAGATAAAATATAGAGGAATGTTTTTTCACGGCCAACCAATTTAAGTAATCAAATTATTAAAATATGAAATTGTTTGCTGTATACCGTCATTAAGACTTGTTTTCGGTTCCCATGAAAGTTTTTTCTTCGCCAAAGTGATGTCAGGCCTGCGTCTTTTCGGATCGTCACTAGGAAGATCTTTATAAACAAGCTTCGACTTGGAATTCGTTAGCTCAAGAATGATTTCAGCTAAATCCTGGATAGTATATTCATCAGGATTGCCAAGATTCAGCGGGCCGGTAAAATCGTTATTTAGTGTTACAAATTTTATAATTCCCTCAATCATATCATCGATATAACAGAACGACCTTGTTTGGGTGCCATCCCCATATATGGTTATATCTTCATTACGTAAAGCCTGGACAATAAAGTTTGATACCACCCGCCCATCGTCAATTCTCATTCTTGGGCCGAAAGTGTTAAATATTCTTGCCACCTTGATTTCGATCCCATGCTGGCGGTGATAGTCAAAGAACAGCGTCTCGGCACACCGTTTTCCTTCATCATAACATGCCCTCGGACCAACGGGATTAACATTACCCCAGTAATCCTCGATCTGAGGATGGATTTCCGGATCACCGTAAACTTCACTGGTGGATGCCTGGAAAATAGGCACTCGCAGACGCTTAGCCAGGCCGAGCATATTGATGGCACCGTGAACATTTGTTTTTACCGTCTGAACCGGGTCGTGGCTGTAATGAATGGGAGACGCAGGACAGGCAAGATGAAATATGAGATCCGCCTCTAGATATAACGGGAAAGTTACATCATGCCTAAAATGCTCAAAACTTGAGTTGTCGAGGAGATGGGCAATATTTTCTTTTCTGCCAGAGAAAAAATTGTCCACACAGAGAATTTCATGGCCTTCGTTTATAAGCCGATCACACAGATTTGACCCTATAAAGCCAGCACCACCGGTAACAATTATTCTTTTGCTGTCAATTTCTTTTTTAGTCAAAAGGACTCCCGGTTATTTGTTGAAGGAAATGATTTGAATGATTGAAAAAGGCGTGGAGGCGGGGAGAGTCGAACTCCCGTCCAAAGCAAAGATACTTCTCGTTTCTACATGTTTAGTCTGACTTTTGTGTCTCGCCCTAAAGTTGGTGGCAAACAACCTTCATTCAGGGCCAGTCCGAAAGTTCTTATCCCGGTGGCACGGACATCCACCAGAACCAGCCCATCTAAATGACGCTCCATTCTAACACGATAGGCAAATATCAGAGGGAACGGCTTACACTAAATTAAGCGTAAGCTACGTTGCCGTAGTTGGCATCTGTGTTATTTCCAGGATGATTCAGCAGGTGACCTGGGTCCTGCACATGCCAAAAGACGACTCTTATGCTCCGTCGAAGCCAATCGCCCCCATTGTCAATAAACTTGACTTAAATATACGTTGAAGCAAGGATGAAAAGAAAATAAGAATGTTTGTCCTCTTTAACCTTTCCTCTCTAGGCATTAGATTAACGGTGTGAAAAAATTCCTCATCATTTTTTCCATAGCCGTTGTACCTCTCTTCCCCTCTGGGGGATATGACCACGGAACTTCTACCGGGAAAGGCCTGCTGGAGCTTGCTTTTACTTGGAATCCCTTCAATATGTTTGAACAGGGACAGTCTTACGTAGTTTTTGGTTATGGCCTTACAGAGAGAATGGATTTTCATGGGTATTACTCAATTCACGCAGAAGGTTTTCATACTTACTATGCCGGGATGTTTTACCAGTTCTTGAGATCAGAAAAAATTCACCTGGCCACAGCTGTAGGTACGCGGATAAACAGGGAGAATAAAAACAGTGACCTCTTTTTTCCTCAGCTTCTTTACACCATTAAACTGAAGGACGGGTATAGTGTGGGTGGCAGTTTTGTAAATATTATGAGTGATGAAAATCAGTCCGTTGAATCAATTCGTTTGGCTTTGGATGTAGCTTTTATTATTCCTTTAAACCGATATCTACCTTTGACTGACACCGTTAAAGACCTGAAACTAAGCATAGGACTGTTCAATCCAGTTACCAACAGCACGGTAGATCCGGGAAAGTTCATCCCCACCTACAGTATCGATATCAAGTTCGGTAGAAAAAAATAATCAGTCGGTGGCCGCAGCTCCGAAGGATCTTAACGGAACTCTCGGCTGCCTGTGTTGGACATAGAGTTCCAGACTGTAATAAAAAAGAATCACCTCCGTCCATTTCCATAGAGAAATATTCAAACCATTCAGGCGTAGAATGACCAATCCTACGAAAATCAGAAAAATAAGCATATCGATGACAGACCAAAATTCAAAACCGAGATGACGGCTGTTCTCAACATAGTTGGCGGTGGTGATGATGATCATGAACGCCAAGCAAGTTAATCTCAGATAGCCAAGCAACATCAAATCATTAAGGGGTTCCCTACTGAAAAGCAACAAAATCTGAAAGAAGATAGCAAGAATCAATCTCACTTGAAATGACTCATCTTGCAAGACACCAAAGATAGCAAAAAGGAGGAGGGCACCTAATCCAATAATCAGTATAGGATTAAAGATTTCAATGATGTTGGGTTGGTAATATTTGATCCCTAAACAAATCAGATAGACCGCACCAAGGAGCGGAAGATATCGAATCCGAAAAAGGTGTTTATTACTAAACCGAGAGGTTTTTAGTGTGGCTACGTATTTCGTGAGCCTAGATGCCAGTGGTACGTAAAACGGGGCAGGAGGTGTAATAACAAATACTACAAGTACCAGAATAAACAGTTGCATGGCGAGAAAACCGAAACCGTAATGGAAGAAAAGGACCGCTCCTATTCCCGTGATTAATGTAACCACAAAGATGGGAATAAGCGTCCCCACATAAGATTTGGTCTCCCTGAGTACAAGATGATGTAGATGTATGGTATCAGCGTTCATTGGGTTTTGCCTTCTCAAGGCTCGGCTGAAAAAGACCCGTGTCGTATCCATGATAAGAAATGATGAAAGGATCAAGAAGGGTGTGATCTGGAGAAGGGCGCCATTATTCATCCCCTGATGATAGAGCAATGGAAGACAGGCCACATGGTAACCTAAAATGAGACTTCCAGAATCTCCCATAAAGTATCGTGCCGGTTTTCGGTTGAAGAAAAGAAATCCTGTGAGAGTTCCTAATAGAGACGCATTTAGGACCAAGAAAAGATTCGCTTTAGTGATAATTCCTATTATTACAGCAAAAACGGTCGTTAGCACCATGAATCCTCCTGCGAGACCGTCCATGCCATCAATAAGATTGACAGCGTTGAGTATGCCGACAAACCAGATGAGAAAAACAGCGATGAGTCCGATGGTGGAGAAGTTTAGAGCCCTGTTGAAAAATGAGACGGATTCTATCGTCTCGAAAAAACGGAAAATAATTATGAAAGAGACAAATAATTGGATGAGGAGTTTAATCGGCCAACGTATGGATTTCCAGTCATCAAAAACGCCAAGAACAAAAAGTATCACGCCGCCTAACAAATACCACCACAGCTGGTTATGAAGATCAAAAATAATAATGGAAAGGAAAAAGATTATGCCTATGCTGAGTCCTCCGGTGCGGGGAACAGGTCTGTTATGTATCTTCCGTTCTGCCGGTAAGTCTATAAGCCAATGCGGCCCGACTTTCAGGAGAAATAGGGAAAACCAGACTGTTAAGGCAAAAGTGAGTGTGAAGGGAGCTAGTGCGAGCATCGGAATGTTAAGCGGCGGTCAAGATATTTTCAATTTGGTTCACAATTTTTTGCACAATGATCTTTTCATCAAAGTTTTTTTTCATCTTTTTTCTCCCTCTCAAACCCATCTTTTGTCTCTCATCTGTCGACAGTTTAATCATATCATTCATTTTTTCAGCAAGGTCGTTCGTATCCTTTGCTTTGCAAAGATAGCCGTTTACTCCGTGTTGTACTACTTCCCGGCAACCTGTAACATCTGCCGCAATAATTGGGCGTCCCATGGACGCCGCTTCCAAGAGTGTTCGAGGGAGGCCCTCTCGATAGGATGGTAGGACAACACAATCAGCGCCAGCAATATACGGCCTCACATCATCGGTCTCTCCTAGATAGTCAATGATACCTTGTTCTGTCCAAATTTGCATCTGCTGGCGCGAAATAGCTGTGCGGTTACTCACATCCAGGAAACCAAGCAACTGAAAGCGAATCTCGCAGAATTCTGACTTTATCTTTCTCGCCGCTTCCACAAACTCCCTCACCCCCTTGTCCCAGATAAGGCGGGCCATGAGCAAAAATGTCACCGGATTACTATCAGGATAGGAACCGATGTTGAAGTGATCAGTATTGATGCCTGTTCCGGGGATGACCTCCTGGGGAACGCTTTCAGGAATGAGATTCTCTTTTTGGAAGAGTTTGTGGTCCTCCCTATTCTGAAAAAAAACATAACTGGCTTTTTCCTGTGAAGAGCGGTAAAGCTGTTTCACCATCCAGGTAACCCAATTCCTTTTGATAAAAGCAGTTCCCAGACCAGTGATGTTGTTGATAAATGGGATACCAAGTTTCCCGGCGGCAATTGACCCGTAAATGACAGGCTTGATGGTATAATGCAAGATTAAGTCGGGATTGATCTCTTTGTATTGCTCAGACAGCCTTTTTTTCATCAATAGATCACTTATAGGATTTAGACCCATATTGTCCATTTCTAAGTGAATATGACGGCATCCTACTTCTCTCAACTTATCAGAGAATTTATCCTCAGGGGCTAGTGTTAGCACCTCATACTGACGCGACAACAGAAGATCAATTAGACCTAGACGAAAGTTATGGAGATACCAAGAGGTATTTGATAAAATCAAAATCTTCGATGACATAATTAAAGTAGGAGATTAAACTAGTTTAAGAAGATCTAAATCGTTGGGTTCTGATGGACAAAGAAGAATAAACTCCATAAACCTGACGGGAAATTATATTGTCAGTTCGTAGTAAGTAAAGGTAAAAAATTAAATATACTAAAATAAAAGGGAAACGAAATCTAGCGGCTGCCCCGAAATTGAACGTTACAAGTCCGTAAATAGTCATTGATAAAATAAAAATTATGTTCAGAAAAACAAGTTTTCGCTTAATAATAAGCGAGTGAACTTTTATCCTCACCACCCATACTATAAGAGCGATAATGAAAATATTTTCTACTGACTGAATTAGCTGAACCAGATTTGTTGCTTCCCACGGAAAAGGCATAAAAAGCATGTACATAAAACTTTTTACCAGCAAAGGTATCATTGAGAAACCACCTTCAAAAGGTTGGTAATCATAATTTGCCATAAAATCCCAGTTATATCTATAATTTTCAGCAATCAGGCTCCAGCGATAATAATCTATTTTCTCAAAAAAGAAATTTATTAATGGAAAATAACTCCCAAAAAAGATCACCAATATACCAGCCCCTAAGAAAATTAGGTACCTTTGAATGGACCCTTTTCTGAGATATATATAGATAAAATAAGCAAGAATAAGAATTAGGAAGTTTTGAATCTTTATGATAACCAGTGGGAGTAAGAAAATAAAGGCCGTAAGACTTTTTTCTTCAACAAGAAAAAAGTACAAACTAAGAATCATAAATAAAATGATCAGAGTTTCTCTTAAGGCTACGGATGAATAGAGTAGAAAACTCGGGTAGAGAAGAAAAAAGAAATCGACTGAATTCGAAGAAACTCCTTTTTTCCTTAAATAGACAAATGATAACAGGTATAACAGAAAGTTAATCATTGCTATTGACTGCACGGAATTGATAAACGGAATTGGTGAAAAAGCAAAAATATAACTAGGTAACCCTTTTCTTGATGTGACATCCATGGAAAGTCCTTCATAATCTATGATTCCACTATCAAGACCGAGCAAGGAAACAAACTGTTCTCTGATATTCATAGTAGTCATCAAATAATTGCGTTGATCAGGCCAATATGCCGAATCAAAAAGAACATCGTTTAATAGAAAAACAGCTATTAAGTGCCCTAAAATAAGAAAGGACTTTAATACATCCAGTCGTAGATAGTACACTACCAGGAAATAGAGAATCAGAACAACTTCGAGATTTACAATGTCATACAGAAAAGTCATCAGCAATTACCTGCTATGGGTAAATGTTTAATCATCATCTTTTTAATATGTAACTTAAAAGGCACTAGTATTCTCATACTGCCCATGAACAAGACCAACTTGGAATTAGATCATATCGCCAAATTGCTAGAAGACATAGTTTATGGATTGGTGCACCTCTATATATTGACCATACCATTTCAATCAATCGGGTTAAGATTAACGGGAATTACTGTTGGTTTGCCTGAACTAGTATTCCTTCTTTTATTCCCTTTAACTATCATTCAAATCATGATCTCAAGAAAAAAGATCTGGCTTGATAGACTAGATATATTGGTATTTGGATGGATTTTAGTAAATATTTTTTCGGGATTGCACGCTGGATTTAATCTTAATGCTATTACTGAAGTAGTTAATATAATATATCTAGTTGCACTTTATCTGATGTTAAAGTGGACCATTAATGATGAACATCTATCTAGAATCACATATTCAATTATCACTTCCGCGACTATAGCTGCAATTATTGGGATTATTGGATTTACTGGTTCTTTATTCGGATTGAATTCTAATCTTACTCTGAACAGATATTATCCATATTTTGGATATGTTTATCAAGCAATGGCCTTTACTCCATCTCCCAATATGCTCGCTAGTATATTAATGATAGCAATCATTATAAAGTTCTCTCAGTATTTAGAATATAATAAACTTCAGTTAAAGGATGGTCTTACATTCCTAACATTAACTATTGGATTCATTTTAACCTTTTCAAAAACTATCATATGCTTATTGATTGGAATAATTTTGGTTCACTATTTTTCAAAATCTCAGCATTATTACAATAAATACAATAAGATATCAGTATTCTTATCAACAATAATTTTAACATCAATATTCATTTTTGGATCTCATATAATAGTCATAAGAAATAATTCAACCAATATTGAATCTTTATCACCTGAATATATTATTGGTGAAAAACTTGGGGATTATAATAATATTCATTTTTATCCTACCTATAATATATATCTAAAGAAAACGGCCATAAAACACTTTCAGGATTCTCGTCTCATTGGTAATGGACCCGGTAGTTTCTTAGAGTTTGTGATTAATAGACATTTTGATCCTCATTCATCATATTTCGGAGTATTATCTGAGTTAGGTATTATTGGATTCCTGATATTACTTTGCATTGTTATGATAATAGCATATAATTGTCATTCTC
>Ga0187827_10008538_pt1 | contig 11063 bp, 9 predicted proteins | sample ETNtaG_39_FD_167969 | JGI IMG/M metagenome (GOLD analysis project Ga0187827, IMG submission 167969) | Marine microbial and viral communities from oxygen minimum zone, Eastern Pacific Ocean - ETNP2014_SV_150_PacBio MetaG (Illumina Assembly) | ecosystem: Environmental > Aquatic > Marine > Hypoxic... | reverse complement strand
TTGTGACTAATATGGCGAACTTGCCAAAGGTTACTGCGGTCAGGGATCAGCTGCCCTCAATTGAGAAAATACTGATTGTTGATTCCAGTAAGGAGGACAATTACTGGTCGTTCCTGCAGAGCTATTCATCAGAATTTGAAAACCTACTCACATGTTCAGATGACCCGGCCATCATCAATTACACGTCCGGGACTACTGGCAACCCCAAGGGTGCAACCCAGGGGCACCGGACCATGCTGGGGCATATGTCTGGTATTGAGTATATGTTTGATTTCTTCCCGCAACGAAATGACGTGATCTGGTCGCCTGCTGACTGGTCTTGGCTGGCTGGCCTCATGGATATTCTGATGCCCGGCTGGTATGGGGGTATCCCTGTCATTTGTTCTGATGCTGCAAAATTTGATGCGGAAGATGCGTACCGACTGATGTCAGAGCACAAGGTCACCTGTGCACTGCTGACACCAACCGTTCTGAAACTAATGCGCCAGGTGAAAGACGCAAAGGACCGTTATTCACTCACACTCAGGGTAGTTGTTAGCGGCGCTGAGGCAGTCGGGGCTGAGCTGATTGCCTGGGCCGAGGAAAATCTTCAGACAGTTGTAAATGAAGGTTTTGGTCAAACCGAATGTAATGTAGTTCTAGGTACTAATTCGCGTCTTATGGAGGCGAGACCTGGCTCCCTGGGCAAACCCGCACCCGGTCATATAGGTGCGATTGTTGATGATGCGGGCCAGGAACTGGAAGTAGGAAATGTGGGCAATATCGCCTTTAAGTCCCCCGACCCGGTCATGATGCTCGAATACCACAACAATCCCCAGGCCACGAAAGAGAAGTACGCCGATGGCTGGCTCCTGACCGGAGATCTCGGTGTAAAGGATGAAGCTGGCTACTTCTGGTTCAGGGGCAGGAAAGACGATGTGATTACCAGCCGCGGGTATCGCATAGGACCCAGCGAGATAGAGGATGTGCTGATTTCTCACCCGGCAGTCGCGATGGCGGCTGTCGTTGGAGTGCCTGATCCTGTTCTGACCGAAAAGATCAAAGCCTTTATCATCCTTGCGGAGGAATACGACGGGAGTGATGAACTGGTTACTGAACTAAAACAGATCGTCAGGAATCGTCTGGCCCATCATGAGGTGCCACACATGTTCGAATTCGTGGCGGAATTTCCTATGACGGCTACCGGCAAGATAGTGCGTCGGGAGTTACGAAATAGATCTTCGGGTGATTAGCGGACAGAAAAGCAGAAAGAAAGTCCGATATCTTGTTCGATTGCAGTCTGGCCAGGACAATTGTGGCCAAAAAACCTGTGACCAATTACCTGTTATGATCGGGCGCTCGAATATCAATGTAATCAATGCAGATACCAATTAGTGGAGGAAATAGATGGCTGTTAAAGCAGAAGACGAATATCGGCATGCGGCTCCGGCGGAGCACTCTGCCGGGCTCTGGGGAGACACGCTCTGGGTCAGTGTCGTGGATCGTGAAGCCAATATATTCGGCATCAATCACTTTCACCTAACCAATAAGGGTTGGGGTCGATTTGAAGCCTTATACGTAATTGACGGCGTCGTACAACAGTACGGGAACAAGCACCCCCTGACCCCAGAAGCGGATCAGGGACCCTGGTCGGATGGTTTGCTGACCTATGAGGTGGTCAAACCTCTAGAGGAAATCAGAATCACCTTTGACGGGCCGAGATTCGGGTTCGATTTAAGCTTCAAAGGTAGATTTGATGTCTTTGACTACCATGACAATCTACAGGGGAATCCCCTGGCGACGGGCCACTACTATGGAGGTCATTTCGAACAGGGGCTGCATTGCACAGGTCCATTTGAGATTCGCGGTGGCCCTAACAAGGGTGAAACGAGACAACTGGATTCATGGTCACATCGGGATCATTCATGGTCGACCCGTTTTGCTGCAGATCCAGAGTGGGAATACGGGCAGCAGAACAACGCATTTCATTTCTGGCCTTCAATCCAGTTAAAGGACCAACATATCAACTGTCTTGGCCTGTTTGACGACGGCGTCGGCATTGCTGGTATGCCGGGTGGCTTTGTATCAGACAAGAATGGTTCTCGCCCACTGCACGGTGCAAGTTGTGAACCTCTCTTTTCCGACAATGAGCGGGACGCCGTTGCATTTCGTTACACCATGAAAATGCCTGACGGTGAGACGCTCCACGTACGCACAGGCCGGAAATATGGCCAGGTGAAGCTGTGGGATCGGGGAGAGAATGACCTGGAAAACCGCCTGGATTGTTATGAACCATTTTTTGATTTTGAAGTCGAAGAAACCGGTGAAAGAGGCTACGGCGTAGCCGAGTACTCGGTCGGACCTCCATGGCCGCGTTGGCTGGTTTAAGGCCGCAGTGAGCTGAAAACCAGGGCGGACCTGCTCATGTGATATGGCGGGTCTGCCCGGTAGGTCAGGGGGAAGAGTAGAGGACTTTGAACCTGCAGGACGGGCCTGGCCTACCTGAGTTTGTTATTCAACAAGTTTTGCCTGCAATTTCCGTCGCGCGGCATCGTCTATTCCAATCGCATCGAGATAGCCCAGCATGGAGCCATGCAACTTGTGAACCTCCGTATAGGCTTCTTGCAGGTACTCAGGGTAAACGCCAGCCAGCGCCTGGAACATGTCTTCATCCAGTTCAAAACCAAAAATTCCCTCCAGCCTTGCCCGGGCTTCGGCTCCTCGATCAATCCCATGATTGCTGAGCATATAGTCTTCGTAGATCAACTCATCATCGACATCCAGTGCAGCAAGAATAAGGGCTGCGCCAAAACCTGTTCGATCCTTCCCTGCTGAGCAGTGAAGTAAAAAACTGGATTCAGTTTTCATGAGCTGTTCAAACAACAGCGTGTAGTCTGAATGATGGGACTTGGCAATCTCACCGGTCATGGATGCCATAAATAATCTGAGGTCATCACCTGTAACATTATCCGGTATCTCCTCAGCGGTCGCCATGGCGCTTCCGGGAGCAATAGGAATGTGAACTCGACAATCGAAAGGTGGGCTTTCCAGTGAGGGAACTTCTTCGGCTTCGTCCAGCCGGCGCAGATCACATATCACGCCAATACCAAGGTCTGAAAATTGCTGGTAGTCAGACGACTGTATTCGGTGGAGAGAGCCGCAGCGATACAAACGGTCCCAGCGGACAAATCCACCTGTCCTGGTTTCATATCCGCCAAAGTCCCTAAAATTTATCCCGCCGTTGATATCGACAAAACGATCACGATCATTCGGTAAAGAAATATTCACTTATACGATATCCCGGATTGTGCGCCTAGCAAGTTGCGACATATGTACCTCGTCAGGGCCGTCAGCTACACGACAGACACGGCTTGCCATATAAATGTGCACAATGGGAGTGTCCTGTGTAAAGCCCATGCCACCAAATGATTGAATTGCTCGATCAGCGACATTTTGACACATCTGAGGTGCTACGACTTTAACCATTGAAATATAATCCCTGGCTCCCTTGGCACCAAACTTATCCATCTTATCGGCAGCAGCCAACACCAGGAGTCGGCACTGCTCTATTTCACAGCGAGATCGGGCAATATCATGCTGGATACTCGTCTTGGCGGATAGTTTCTCGCCAAAGGCTTCCCGCTGCTCTACGCGCTTGCACATTAGTTCAAGGACTCTGGATGCCATTCCTACAAACATCATGGCGTACTGAAATCGGCCCGGCCCTAGCCGGCCCTGTGCAATCTCAAATCCACGTCCCTCACCAAGTATCAGATTTTCCTTTGGCACCCTGACATTGTCATAGAGCACCTGGGCATGTCCGCCCGGGGAGTGCATACCACCCCAGACCTTTACCGGCCTCTCAAGAATTACGCCGGGCGTATCCTTGGGCACAAGAATCATTGAAAATTGTTTGTGCCGTGCCGCTTTCGGATCCGTTTTGCCCATCATGACAAATACTCTGCACAGTGGATTAAAGGCATTGGAAGTAAACCACTTGCGACCATTGATAACGTATTCGTCTCCATCCCTTTGGATGGTTGCCTCGAGGTTACCAGCATCAGAGGAGGCAACGCCCGGCTCTGTCATCGAGAAGGCAGAGCGAATCTCTCCATTCATAAGCGGGTCAAGCCACTGGCGCTGCTGCTTCTCATTGCCGAATCTGGCCAGCACCTCCATATTCCCCCTGTCTGGGGCGCTACAATTAAAGATCTCCTGCGCCCAGGGCACCCGCGCCATCTTTTCCATTATGGGGGCGAATTCAAGGTTACTTAGGCCTGGGCTTAAATCCTCATAATCACGGGGCAGAAACCAGTTCCAGATCCCGGCGGCTTTAGCCTTTGATTTAAGACCCTCAAACCAGGGGGGATACTGCCAGAGGTTCTCCGCATCATCGACCCACTCCCAGTAATCGAGTTCATGGGCGAAGATATGTCCATCCATAAAGGACTCTACTCGGGCAAGCAGTTCCTGAACCTTGTCGCTGTATTCCAGATCCATGATTGGCTCCTTGTTGCGTTGCTTCCTGGGGGCACAACTTTGCACTGCTTTAGGGTTGAATGCAAAGTTGGACATATCCATCACCGTGAATTACCGGAGCCAGGACAAATTGTTAAATGCGAACCGTGCAATGGTATCTCCATCGGGATCAAAAATCGGTATTATCGGCTTCCTCATAATGATCAACTATGAATACAGGCCTGAAGAAAAGGGTTAGCGTGTGATAGATATTTTGATTCGAGATTACAACGAAGAAGACTGGCCGGAGGTAAGGCGAATTCATGATCTTACCAGACCCATTGAACTTGAAGGCTCGTGCGATCCCCGGGCATTTGTACCACTAGCGGAAGACGAGCAAGACTTCGAAGAGTTTAAGCGCTGCCACAAACTCGTTGCCTGCGTCGCCGGTAGGGTTACTGGCTTTGTTGGCGTTAGCGAAGATGAAGTCGGTTGGCTCTATGTGGATCCGGTAGATTCTGGTAAGGGCATAGGGCGACAACTTTTGCAGGAAGGGGTGCGTCAGGTGAAAACTATAGCAAGCGTGTACGTGCTTAAAGGGAATATTCCCGCCCTCCGCCTTTACGAAAGCGAAGGCTTTGTAACGGTCACCGAATTCAAGAGTGAGAATAATGGCTACCCCTGCGTGGTGCTAAAACTTTCGCAGATTTAATGTAGCACAGCATTCGCCAGCGTTTTTATCGCTCGAATAGAGGTACCTATCGGTATTCTTATATGCGTTTTTGCCGCTGAGCAATATCTCGCCGAAATCTGGTTCTCAATTGGCCACATTAAATTCTTGGAGCAGCCATGTTAGCATTCGCTGTTTTATGGGCAGTGATACCTTTATGAAGTCAGCTAGCAAAATCACCCTTGGCGAAAACGAAATACCAGATCACTGGTACAACATCGTTGCAGATATGCCGAATCCGCCACATCCTGTGCTTGGTCCGGATGGTAATCCTGTCACACCGGATATGCTGGCACCTCTTTTTGCATCTGGTGTGATCGAACAGGAAGTCTCTGCGGAGCGTTGGATTCCGATCCCCGATGAAGTTCGGGAAATCTATCGACTGTGGCGACCCTCGCCACTGCACAGAGCACGGAGGCTTGAAGCGACGCTTGGGACGCCAGCGAAAATTTACTACAAAAATGAAGGTGTTAGTCCAGCAGGGTCGCATAAACCAAACAGTGCGGTTGCACAGGCCTATTATAATAAGCAAGACGGTATAAAGAAACTGGTTACAGAAACAGGTGCTGGTCAATGGGGGTCATCTCTGGCTCTTGCTGGGCAGATGTTCGGTTTGGAAGTCCTCGTCTATATGGTGAAGATCAGTTACGAGCAGAAGCCGTTTCGACGCTCAATGATGCAAACCTGGGGAGCCGATGTGGTTGCCAGCCCAAGCGATCAGACCCAGGCTGGCCGGGACATTCTCACGCAGGACCCGGCATCGAACGGCTCCCTTGGTGTGGCGATTTCAGAAGCAGTGGAGATTGCAGCGACAAGTGAGGACACCAACTATGCGCTGGGCTCAGTGCTGAATCATGTGTTACTTCATCAGACGGTCATTGGGTTGGAAGCGAAAAAGCAGTTTGAGAAAGTGGGCGGCTATCCGGATATGATATTTGCACCCTGTGGCGGTGGCTCAAATTTTGGCGGCGCTGCATTCCCATTTTTTGCTGACAAAGCCGCGGGCAAGCCCGTTCGCCTGGTGGCTGTAGAGCCTACTTCCTGTCCAACCTTATCGCGTGGTCATTACGCTTACGATTTTGGTGATGTCGCGGGCACCACCCCACTGACGAAAATGTACACCCTGGGTCATGACTTCATGCCGCCGGGTATTCATGCTGGCGGACTTCGTTATCACGGTGACTCAGCATTGGTTTCACAACTTTGCCACGAAGGCCTAGTAGAGGCGCAAGCAATAAACCAACTGGCAACCTTCGAGGCAGGTGTCACATTTGCCCAGCAAGAAGGTATAGTCCCGGCACCAGAGTCTAATCACGCCATAGCAGCGGTGATCCAAGAGGCTATTCATTGTAAGGAAACAGGTGAAGGTAAGACGCTGTTTTTTAATCTATCCGGCCATGGTCACTTTGATATGGCTGCTTACGATCGTTATTTTACAGGTGAGCTAGAGGATTACGAATACCCTGAAGAAGACATCAAAAATGCATTAGCACGATTACCGAAAGTATAGCGGGCTGCTAGAAGGCAACCTGATAGAACACGGAATCAAACATATTTGAATAGGAAAAAACATGCGATACAGAACTAGAATTTTTTCTGGACTTACGCTTACTTCAGCCATAACGCTTGCCGGGTTTCCCGGCACTTTGGTCGCGGCCGACAATGAGTGGCTCATGGAAGAGATCACCGTGACCGCTCGAAAGCGGGAGGAGGGTCTTCAGGAAGCACCCATTTCAGTATCGGCCTATTCCGGTGATGGTCTTGAATACAGAGGCGTCAGCAATATCTCTGAAATCGCCGCATTTGCACCAAACCTGGTTTTTCAAAACAACCCGAGCTTTGGTGGTGCAAGCAACACGGCCGCGATCTACATTCGTGGCATTGGGCAAAAGGAGTTTCTCCCTACCACTGAACCCGGTGTCGGGCTTTATGTTGATGGTGTTTATATCGCGAGATCAGTCGGTGCCATATTGGAATTGGTTGATATCGAAAGGATTGAGGTCCTGCGGGGACCTCAGGGCACGCTCTATGGTCGGAATACGATTGGCGGAGCCATAAACATCACCACCAGGAAGCCGGAGGATGAATTCTCCGGCAAGTTTCAAGTTGCTGGTGGTACGGATAGCTACGTCAACTTATTGGGCTCAGTCAATTTTGGGATGACGGACAAACTATTTGCCAGTGCCAGTTTCGCGCTCTCCCAACAGGATGGTTATGTTGATAGGTTAGATGGCGTGGATCTGGGTGATGACGATACCGTGACTGGTCGCGTCGCCTTGCGTTGGTTGGCTCTCGACAATGTGGAGGTCAATTTTTCAATTGATGTCACCAGGGATGATGAAAATGGTCCGCCGCTAAACCTTGTGGGTATCAACCTGGGCAACCCAGTGGACCCCAATACACCGCCGTTTGCTGTGATCAATAATATATTTGCCAATTTTGATGCGACTGGTGTACCGCTACCCGGTGCCCAGTTCGATGGGGCAGGAAACCCCATCCCCTGCGCTATTCCACCGGCACCTCTGAACCTGAATATTCCAGGTTGTTACGACAATCGATATATTGGTGGTGACAATCAAGGGACAGCTCCGGCATATTCGGAGACAGATATTTTTGGCAGTAATCTCACTATCGACTGGGTCATCAGTGATAGTTTCAGTCTGAAATCAATAACTGCTTTCCGGGACCTGGACAGTGAATTCGCGCGAGATGGGGACCACTCGCCACTCACTATTTCGCAGTTTGTTGATTTTATGGATCAAGATCAGTTCACCCAGGAGTTGCAGTTACTGGGTAATGCTGCTGATAATCGGCTGAACTGGATTTTGGGTGCCTACTATTTTGATGAATCCGGTAACAACGTAAACCTGCTGGACTTTACGGTATCCAGTTTCCGCAGCGGTGGGCGTTTTGACAATCAGTCACTTGCCTTCTATGCGCAGGGCACCTGGGACTTTACTGAAGCACTGAGCCTTACTGCAGGGTTGCGCTATACGGATGAAAGCAAATCTTTTCTGCCGGATCAGATCATCTTCGTGAACAAATTTGCTGGTACCGGGCATCCACAGCTTGATGCACCCTTTATGCAGGCGGGCGGTCGTATTCTGCCTTTGCTTGAAAAGGAAATAGACATTACAGAGACGACGCCTCTGCTCACAATCTCCTATCAGATCAACGATGGTTTAATGTCCTATATCACTTACTCGGAAGGTTTCAAGAGTGGCGGGTTTAGCCAGCGCGTATTTCCACCGATAGTTGTGCCATTTACTGCACCCCCAGGCACGGCCGACATTGATCTCATTCCAACATTTGATCCTGAATTCGTTCAGGTCTGGGAACTGGGTTTTAAATATACAGCCCCGAGTGGCCTGTTTCGGGTGAATGGCGCCCTATTTCACACTGAATATGATGATCTGCAAATACAGGTTTTCACCAGTGTGGCACCAGTCACGAAGAATGCTGCAAGTGCAGAGATCGATGGTGGTGAATTGGAGATTAAAGCGCTCTCGGATTCTGGCTGGTTTGCCGAGCTGGCAGTTGGTTTCGTCAATGCGCGTTATACGGATATCGATGAAGCGACAACGTTTGTTGCAAGCTCGAATGATTTTGAACGAATTTCTGAATGGTCGATAAGTGGCGCCATATCAAAACAGATTGAGCTGGGTAACGCAGGGAATATTCAGGCGCGGCTCGACTGGAATTATCACTCCAGTTTTTTCAACGACACATTCAACACACCGCAAATTGCGCAGGACTCGGGTTATGACGTTGTCAATTTCAGTGTAGTCTGGCAGGACAGGGCGGATCTATGGAGAATCCAGCTGGGTGTGGAGAATCTGAGTGATAGCGACCACCTGGTAACAGGTATTATCGGTGATGCCTTTCAGTCCTACGAGCAGATGGAAAATAGAGGCCGAGAATACAAACTTAGAATTGGTCGACGCTTCTGAATTGAAACTGGGGGAAGGGTTATTTCTGATGCGGGAAATTGTTTAGTATTGCTTAAGGGTTTATCCGCTCAATCATTGTCACGTAGTTGGTAGCAGCAATCATTACTTTCTTTTTTAGTAGATCTTCATTCCTTTTTAACTCTTTCAATCCTTCGATCTCATATTTTATGGCTGCTACAAATCCGTTCGCAAAAGCGATCTTTAATTCTTCCGACCTGCCTTTGGTGATGGCAGAATAGCTATAGTTAGCTCCCAGGGTAAGCATAATAAGTATCGCGATGATAAGTAGATTTACCTTATTATTAAGTATCATTGGGATTCCTTCTGTCGCTGCATTATCTTGTTGTCTTGAACAAATCTGCAATTGCTTTTACATCTAACAATTTATCTTCGTTTCTCCTGGCTTCATCATTGCATTTTTCCTGCATCTGCTTGATCGGGTCACATACACTTTTTTTAAGATCATGGATGTTTGGATATAGTTGTTCAAATTCATCCCCTTGTCGGAGAGTATCCAGAGACCTGATGAAATTTCCACCGGACATTTCTGCCAGCAAATTCCGCATTCGATATATCGGGCCAGCTATTCTAAAGGGAACCGTAACGCCGAAGGTCAGTGTTATCGCAATTGTCATGGCTATGGATCCATAGATATAGGGCTACAGAGATTCGAATATATATACAATATCGACCGTTTCAGACACGGCTATTGTGTTACCGAAAGCATAGGGATATGGTTGCAGGGCAGTAGTGTCCTGAGTCTGGATGGCTACGAAATGACGAATAGTGAGACTGGTCCGATGAAAATGCATAGCGTTAGAATGCAATCTTACGGATAAATCTGAATTGAAATTTGCTGTCTACAATAAGCTGTCGCCGCTTAATCTTCCTCAAATCCATCATGGCCTCCTTGCTCTGATGATTCCAATTGCCAGTTTCTAACTAATCGGCCAAATTGTAGATAACTGAAACTACATAAACGCTGCTAAGCGTTCATTACTGCCGGTAATTTTAAAAATGGCTTCAAACTCCCTTTGCAGCGCCGCACTCACTTCGGGGCTCTCATAAAGTGTTTTATAGGCCTCAATTGATTGTCCGCTATTTTCAGCCAGTTCCCTGCAGAAAGCGATAGTCGCTTCATCAAGCTCTGCCAGGGGTACACAGCGCACTGCCATGCCCATGTCAAATGCTTCCCGCCCCCTAAAGGTGCGTGCCGTCATACTCAACTCCCGTGCGCGCTGTAAACCAACTGCCGCAGGTAAGCGTGCACTCATACCCCAGGTTGGCCGCAAGCCCCATTTGGAGTGGGTATCACCAAACTTCGCTTCCTCGGCGACGATCATCAGGTCACAGGCGAGGGCAAGTTCCAGTGCGCCGGTAAAACAAAAGCCGTTAACTTTGGCTACTATTGGCTTGGGCGTGACACGCATTATTTCAATCGCTCCACGGGCCGGGATATCGAGAACATCACCTACCATACCGTCAACTATCTTCACATCGCCCAGGGCCTTGAGATCCACGCCCGACGAGAAAGCGCGCCCTGCTCCGGTTAAAACCACGACTTTCACCTCGCCATCATCACGTGCCTCTGCAAACGCCGCACCTAACTGCTCCAACATCTGCGGCGTGATGGCGTTCAGAGCATCTGGGCGGTTCATGGTTATGGTTGCAAAGCTGTCTTGAACTTCGTACAAAACCTGAGAGATGTTATCGGGATCGCCCATAATCGTACTCGTAGCAGTTTGAGGTTAGTAATCTTAGCAAGAATTTTCAGGAAGTTTACCAAAATTGGTCATAATTATGATTGATAGAGTTCTTCGTAGTTTTTGTGTTTACTTTGCTAATGCTTGGTAAAGTCTTCGAATAAGGAGTAGAGAATGGAAAATCTGAACGGCAAGGTAGCATTCATCACGGGTGGGGCGTCTGGTATCGGCTTTGCTATAGCC
>Ga0187827_10008537_pt1 | contig 11064 bp, 13 predicted proteins | sample ETNtaG_39_FD_167969 | JGI IMG/M metagenome (GOLD analysis project Ga0187827, IMG submission 167969) | Marine microbial and viral communities from oxygen minimum zone, Eastern Pacific Ocean - ETNP2014_SV_150_PacBio MetaG (Illumina Assembly) | ecosystem: Environmental > Aquatic > Marine > Hypoxic... | reverse complement strand
ACCGCCACTTATAACCTTTACTAGTCAAGGTCTAAGAAGCCAGCAAGCAAGCCATATACGGCTAACAAAAACTTTACTTTGTAGCTACTTTTAGGGCGGGACTGATGGTCCCTTGCGCACACACACTCCCTCCCTCCCTCACACGCTATTCCCTGAGTCTCTGGAGTGGAATATAGTGTCGTTATGAAACGTCTTCTTCCACTCCTGTTGTTGGTGTTTTCTGTCGGGGTTGGGGCGGAGGCTATTGAGTTCTTCGGTACTTACAAGGGTGTTTATTCTTCCTATACTCCCTGAGTCGAACCACCAACCAATGGATGATCGATGGCCAACGTAACCGTATACATCGAAATCGACCGACAGGTCCCTGAGCCAGATCAAGGTTTCCCGCACGATGTTAGTGAATGATCATACTCGATTATTTTTCGGTGAGCACAGTAATTAGCTAACAACAGGTATTCGTGTTCGTTATGAAAACATCGAGGTAACTATCGTAGTATTGGGCCTAGTGAGTCTGATGACAGACAAGGTCATACGCTGATTGGTTGTTGACCCGATTTGCTGGCGTGGCAAAGGCTTTCCAACACCACTAGAGTAATGCACGGCTTACATGTGTTTCGGTGCCAGCCACGGCTCAGGTTGGGCAGATAAGGAGGTTTCCTTCGCATGATTGTTGATGTTCATACCCACGTATGGCGGTTCCCTGAGGATTTCAGCGACGACTTTCTCACTCAGGCAAGCCAAAGGGCCAAAGCAAACACCACGTTAAACATGGAGGTCACATACGAAGCCTATCGGGCCAGCATTCCTCACGGAGAGCAGGTCACGACGATCGTATTTGGTGGCAAAGCACGTCTCAGTGGACTGTGGGTCGATGACCGATACGTTGCCCAGTGCGTAACAGATCATGCTGATACACGACTCGGATTTCTTTCGATTGATCCAACCCAGGCTGGCTGGCAGGAAGAAATGCATTTTGGCCACCAGCAACTCGGACTCAAGGGAATCAAGCTGATGCCGATGTACGCAGGGTTTTTCCCCCAAGACAAGCTACTCGATCCGCTATGGTCCTATGCAACCAGGCACAACCTGCCTGTACTGCTCCACACCGGTACGAACTTCGTCAGCCAGTCGCCGTTGGAATGCACGTTACCACGGAACCTTGACGCGGTTGCTGCCAGGTTTCCAGACGTAAAGGTCATCATGGCCCATGTTGGCCACCCCTACAGTGGTGACTGCATCGTTACTGCCCGAAAACACGCAAATGTATACACCGATATTGGTGCCATCCACTACCGACCCTACCAGTTCTACAACACGCTGACTCTAGTGCAAGAGTACGGAATTTGGGACAAGCTCCTGTTTGCTACCGACTACCCGTTTACTACCGTTACGGCAACAATTGATGCTCTGCGCTGTATCAACCGCTTCAGCGAAGGCACTAACCTGCCGCTACTCGACGAGGATGAAATCGAACGAATGATTTACCGAGAAACACTGACCCTGCTTGAAATCGACCATTAAGCCCATTCTTTCAGTATTTTCCTATGACGTGTAGCAATAACTGTTTCAACTGGTTCACCAAATCGGCTGCTCCAAGGTGTGCGTAGTGAACGTTGGCAATTACGTTCATCCGGCAGGTCATAGTGGCGGCTGGTAGTTGCTGGAGCAGAACGCATGGTCCAGGGTCTATACGCCGGATTCTGGGTGCGAGTGCTGGCATCACTTATCGATACGGTAATACTGCTTGTTTCCATGTTGATGTTTTTAGCGTCAATTTATCCAGATTATTTTAGTCTGGATCCAGAGGCTCCGATGTATCGTGGCCCCATCGAGGTGGTGATCCAGTATGGTGTGTCGTTTTCTATACGGTGCTATTTTGGAAACTAAAAGACGCTACGCCCGGAAAGATGATCGTAAGAATAAAGATTGTCGATGCAAAGACCATGCGTGAACCAAGGAGAGGCTCTCTTGTAGGCCGGTACCTAGTCTATTTCGTATCTGCGATCCCGCTGTGCTTAGGTTTCTTATGGGTCGCGTGGGGTAAACGAAAAAGAGAATTCCACGACAAGCTGGCCGGTACTGTGGTTATTTTCCCGGCCAAGGTCGATGACTTACCAGAGACGATATCTACTCGGCGTCGTTAGCCGTTGGGTACACGAGTCGATCAACTCAGAACCGGTGCCGTGTTGGTTTCAGACCACAAGGATAAGAGCGTCGGAGGGAGCGAAAAATGGCAGATCCTGTAGCTAGTATTGGCAAGGTAATCGTTAAGCATCTTCCTACCAATGAAGATTTGATTGGTGGCATAAAGAGACTGTGTGCCGACAATGGCATCCGGTATGGGCAGGTTCTATCTGTTATTGGTAGCGTCCGAAGCCTGGCGATAGAGTGTGTTGTGATCAGCGAAGATGATGAAAATGCTTTCGATTTTGGCCCGCCTCGGGTTATTGCGGGTCCGTTGCAGATTTTGAGCCTGGTGGGGCTAGTTTTTGAGGACCAGGATGGTGATACAGTTGTGCATGTTCATGGGACGTTTTCCAACAGTAATGGGGCGATTTATGGGGGCCATCTATTGGAAGGACAGAATCCGGTAGCGGTAAGGTTGTCCATCGTAATCGGTGAGATTGTCGGTGTGGAGATGACTGAAATAATGGACAATGACTCGGGCCATTTAATCATGCGTGTAAGGTAAACATGAAGTTACACAGCTCGCCTTCTGGTGTAATTACGCTGCAATAATTCCACGGAGGTCGTTATGGGAATCAAGACAACGAAAGAAATTGCACAATGGGTGTGTAGTAGTAGATACGAGGACTTCGATGCGGAATTGATCGATTACGTCAAGAGCATGGCGCTGAGTCATCTTGGAATGACGGTGGCCGGTTCGGCAATGCCGCTTGGAAAGATCGCGATGGAATATGTTATCGGTCAAAACGGTCCCGCGGAGTCAGGTGTGTTCGGTGGTGGGTTTCAAACGCTAGTGGAATATGCTGCGTTAGCCAACGGCTCACTTGCCCACACGACGGAACTGGAGGATGACAGTTTTCCGGAAGGGCTTTACTCGTGCGGTAGCTGGCCTACCGTGTTTGCCGTGGGGGAGAAATTGAATCTGTCTGGAAAAGATATCATTGAAGCTTATGTTTTAGGCTATGAGGTCGGAGCAAGGATCGGTATGGTATCCGAAAAAGCGATTGCCGACGGGTATCTCAATGCCGCGGGTTGTCTGACTATTGGTTCGGCAGCGATGGCTGCAAAACTGTTGAAGCTCAATGTCCAGCAAACCACCCATGCACTGAGCATTGCTGCCTCCCAGGCCCACGGGATTGCTCGGCAAACAGGTTCTGGTGCCCATCTGATTGAAGCGGGGTTTGCCGGTCGTAACGGTATTTGTGCGGCTACGCTGGCTGAGCTTGGCTTTACAGGTAATCCCACAATACTCGAAGGACGGGGTGGTTTTATGGATCTATGGACCGGTCAGCCTGAGTTTGATTTACCGCTGGGGGAGGGTTATCGCGCTTATGATATCGGAATGAAAAAGTATCCTTGCTGTTATCTCATGCAACGCAATATCGATGGTGTTCTCGACTTGATCGACAGACATAACATCTCCTGGGATGACGTCGAGAGTGTCGAACACGGGATCAACCACACAGTGTCGCTGTATCTCAAGTACCCTCAACCGGAAACCGGGGAGGATGCCCGCTTCAGTTTGCCGCATAGCACGGTAGCTTGTTTCTTCGACCAGAAAGTCTTTTTAGACAGTTATACCGATGCAAAGGCGCAGGACCCAAGGTTTGCAGAGGCCCGCAAGAAAGTAAAAGTAGATGTGCATTCGGAATGGGATAACGGCTACTTTGCTTTCGACAGCCCGGTTACTATCCGCCTTAATGATGGAACGACACATGAAAAAGTTTGTGTTGATGCAAGGGGAGACCCATCACAGAGATTGTCCACTGATGAAGTAACGAAAAAATATATGGACTGTATGGGATTTGCTGGAACCTTTGCCAGAGCGACAGTGGATAGGGCTGCTGACATGGCTTTGTCGCTCGATCGCCTTGAGGATGTATCTGAACTGGCAGAGCTTCTCACCTTTCCCGACAACTAGCATGCCTTGGCGTTTGATTTGACCACGGCAGTGTGCCATTTCTGTTTGGTGTAGGAATCCGGCCAGATACCGAGGAGCCTACGCTGTCTGGTAGGCGGCATCAATCGAACGTCGGCATCGCCTTAGTTGATTTCAGTCAAGTCGCATCGGGAGCGTGTGGGTTATCAAGGCGGTTTCCAGTTCGCCATCAAGAGAGAAGAAGTTCATGGACAACGATTTGTTGCAGGCCGAGCTGCAACGCGGCATCGGTGACAATTCGGCCGATGCCGAGATTCGTATCGAGGTTCGAGTTTTCAACAGCCTTGCGCGCTACATATCGGACCACTCGCGCCGATGTGACATGGCGCTTCTAGCAGGGAGTATCGTCGCTGATATCTTGTCGCAGCTGGAGATTCCCGAGAATCAGGTGTTTCTTGTTCTTTGTAATGGATAAGGATGTAACCCCGGATTTGGAAGGCGGTGTGCATACGGGATTTCAACCTGAATCGGACGATATCATCGCGTTATCCGGCCCGGTACCCTACAGTTGGGACTATGGTGCGCCTATTGTCTGACGGAATATCTTCCGGCCGAGGATGGCGGAAGCGGCAACATTCGTGGTTATGGTCAAGGCCAGGCGCGCAAAAACATACGACGTTTTCGCATGTCTCGTATCGTTGTACTGGCGCGTTAAGGGTTATCGAAGCCGGCAAAGTGAGCGACGTTGGCAATATCCTCACGGTCGCTGACCAAAGTGTTTTCGATTGCTTCATCATCCGCGTACCCGAGGCACATGCCGGAAACTAGCACCTGATCGTCTGGGATGCTGAGGTGTCGAAATACCGGCTCCTGGAATTGAATCCAGGCGGCTTGTGGACAGGTGTGCAGGCCCATGCCTCGCGCGGCAAGCATCAGCGTTTGAATATACATACCCGCATCGGCCCAGTTGCCACGACTGAGGTAGGCGTCGGTGGTGATAAAGAGACCGACAGGGGCATCGAAGAAAATGAAGTTTCGAGCACCTTGTTTGGTACTTGCCTCACGGTCGCCCTTCTTGATTCCGAGTAGCCCATACAATCCCCAGCCTACACCCCGGCGGCGCTCGCGATGCAGGTCATTCCAGATCGGCGGGTAGTAGTCGTACTCCTCATACTTGCGTGCTTTGCCTTCAGTTGCCAAGGCCAGGACATCGTCGCTGATCGCCTGGCGAACTCGGCCACTACAGGCGTAGATATGCCAGGGTTGAGTGTTCGTCCCGCTCGGCGCGCGTTGGGCGACTTGAAGTATTTTTTCGACCGTTTCCCTTGGGACCGGCTGTTCAGTAAAGGCCCGAATTGATTTACGGGTCTTGATGGCTTCGAAAACATCCATGCGTGATCTCTCGATCAGGAGTTGTTGTTTCTTTGTTGTCGTCACGAATAGTGGAGCTACTTGATGCCGCCACTATATCCGTCCGCAATCAACGAGGGAAGTGTGGGTTGGGTACACACAAGAGGCGAGTAAGTGGTGAGGAGGTTCGGATAGCTAGTGCAAGTACTCGCACAACAGTGATCAACAAGGATCTGCTCTGTCCACGCGTCTCACTGATAGTCGCCGTACTGAAGTATGTAGCAGCATATACAGAGGTAATACCAGCAGTGTGACCAAAGCCATTGACCAGATGGCGGTATCTATATGGAAAACATCGCCTACCAACCCGAATACCAGTGGTCCAGCGATGGAGGCGCCACTGGACATCGTGTAGATCGCGGCAAATCCGCGAGGGCGTCGCTGTTCTTGCACAAAACTGGCGATACTGCCGTAAGTGATCGATGACGAACCTTGCAGGACCATTCCAAGTAGTGGCAGAAGGATGGAAGCAATGCTGGCCGGCGCAATGTAGACAGCTACGATGCCGACAGGGCTCAGAAAGAATGCCTGCTGGAATTTCCAGCAACCACATTGAACCGCTATGCGCGACGCGGATAGCGCTAATCTGAGCATAGCTGATCCCAAAAGTCTGAGCCAGGACTGGCAGCAAAACATAGACTGACGCAGTCAGACCGTCGTGTAACCCGTGAACTATAGAACAGGTGGCCAGCGTAATTTTGTTTGAAGACCTCAGGCTGTGCATACCACCGTTGGAGTCTTTTGTTCTAAGGCGCCTAACACTATCTGCGGCGCGCTAACACTTGTATGTAGTGATGCAAGAAAACGGCTGTTCTTCATTGTAATTATTGTGGATTTGTTATTTTCTACGTTTTGTTTGCTAATGAAAAAAAGCTAGTCTGTATCCGTATTGACTCCCGCTCGCCGTTTGGGACAATGCAGAGTAGATCACCGATGGCGAGATCAAGAAACACATCAGGAAGCTCCAGTGTATCCCGAATACTTGGCAGAGATTAAGAAGCTCCTCAAGGTAAAGGAGTACAACATCGTCGGCAAGAACATGCGACGAGTCGATGGTCTGGACAAGGTGACTGGGCGCGAGCGGTACACGGCAGATCTGCCGATGGACAACACTCTGGTGGTCCGCCCGGTGGCAAGTCCTCATCCCCATGCGAGGATCGTCGCTATCGATGACACCGCGACCTTGGCAATAACGGGCGTGGTGCGCGTGATCACCGCCGCCGATATTCCGGCTTTTAACGAATGTGGTTATTACATCAATGACCAGCCGCTGATCGCCTGTGACAAGGTTCGGCACGTGGGAGAGATTGTCGCTCTGGTTGTTGCTCGCGATGAAGCAGCGGCCTGGAATGGTGCGGAGGTGCTGGCAGTGACCTACGAGGAGCTGGTGGCTGTGTTTGATCCGCAGGAAGCGCTCGAAGGCAACTTTGGTATTCATAAACGTAACTCGCCGGAAACAGTTAGAGTACGAAAGGGCGATGCCGATAGCGCTTTTAGTCGATGCGATGTGATCGTCGAGCGCCGCTATAAAGCCGGTTCCCAGGATCATGCGTATCTCGAACCCGAGGCCGCTATGGCGATCCCTGCGGAGCGTGGCGGGATGACGGTGATCAGTACTAATCAGGGGCCGTTCAGGGTGCGTAACGCGGTAGCGCGTGTGCTCGGCAAACAGCATGCTGACGTGCGCATCATGACGCCGATGATCGGTGGGGGCTTTGGTGGCAAGGACACTTATGGACCCATTGTCTCAAGCCTCGCTGCTGTCGCCGCGCAAGTCACCGGCCAGCCCGCGGTTCTGATGTTGACCCGCAGGGAGTCATTCCTTTCCCGCTACAAACGATGTCCGTTTGACATACGCTTCAAGTCCGGTGCCAGTAAGGACGGTAAGCTGCTGGCAATTGAGGTGGAATATACCGCCGATTGTGGTGGCTACACGGCGCATGCGGTGCCGTTGATGAAGCGCGCCGCCTATCACGCAACCGGTATTTACGAGGTACCCCACTGCAAAGTCACCGGTGTCGCGGTCTACACCAATAATCTGCCCTGCGCCGCCTTTAACGGCTTTGGCAATCCACAGATGGGACTGGCTACCGAGAGTCAGATGGACCAATTAGCCGAGGCGCTGGATATGGATCCAGTCGCATTGCGGCTCAACAATGCGTTGGTGCCGGGATCCTATACTGGCACTAACCAGCTACTAGATCATTCGGTAGGTATCAAGCCGTTGATCGAGCAGGTCGCGCAACGCGCAAGCTGGAGTACCAAGAAGGCACGCCGGCCGGTACTCGGCAGTAACAGCAAACGACGCGGCATCGGCATCGGCTGTAGCTGGCACGGTAACGGTACGACCGGCTACAAGCAGGATTGGGCGGGTGCCTCGCTGATGCTTAAACCCGCAGTGCTACCTACTGCACTGGCATCGTTGAGATCGGCCAGGGAACAATCACTTCCCACGCTATGATGGTAGCGGAAATCCTGGGTATCCCCTTCGACTCGGTCAAGGTTGTCAACAACGACACCAGCCGCATACCCGACAGCGGAGAAACCCATGCCCAGCGAGGCACCATTATTGGTGGTACCGCCGCGGTTGATGCGGCGCTAAAGCTGCGCCGGCGACTTAACACGGTTGCCGGCGAAGTGCTCGAATGTACTGAAGAGAACATTAGTATCGAAAACGGTCTCGTTTTTGATGTAACCAAGCCCAACTACAGGATGCCGTTCAAAGACCTGGCGATGCAGATGTACCAGTGCGGTGCGACCCCGTCCGAATATGGTTTTATCCTGGCGCGGCGAGGCCATGCCGACGACAACACCGGCTTGGGAGACGTCTACGAGACCTATAGCTTCGGTTGCATCATCGCCGAGGTCGAGGTCGATATGGAAATGGGCCAGGTTGATGTGCTCAAGCTCTTTCCTGGTGTCGCTGCAGGCAAGATCCTGCAACCCGAAGTAGTGAGGGGGCAGATCAATGGCTGCTGTGTGCTGGGATTAGGTTACGCGCTAACCGAAGCGGTAGTGCGTGAGAAGGGCAAGATGCTCAACGGTTCCTTGACTGACTATCTGATTCCCACCATTCAGGACATGCCGAAGATCGCTGACTACGTTGCAGTTGAAGACGAGTATAAGTATTCGGGTTTTGGTGCAAAGGGGGTGGGCGAGTTGTGTCTCATCGCTACGCCGCTGGCAATCGTCAATGCGGTCTACGATGCTACCGGCGTCCGTTTCCACGAACTGCCACTACGCCGGGAAGACGTCTTCTTTTCTTTCCAGGAGTAACACGCGATGCAGGATTGTTCAAGGCCACTGGCAGAATTCGATTATGTCGCTCCGCGATCGTTGCACGAGGTGTTTGCACTGTTGCAGAATAGCAGCGCGCGCGCCCGAGTGGTCGCCGGTGGCACTGATCTGATGTTGGAGATGAAAAATCGTTCAGTGCAGCCCGAAATTCTGATCGATCTTAACCGGGTAAGCAAGCTAAGTTTTGTCGAACTTGATGATCATATGCTGCGTATCGGCGCCACCACGACGCTCAACGAGATTAAGGAGTCGTCGGCAATTCAACAACGTGCGCCGCTGCTCATTGATGCTATTATCAGGTTTGCGTCGCACACGATTCGCAATCGCGCGACCGTTGTCGGTAACCTGTGTAACGCGTCGCCAGCAGCAGATCTCGCTCCTTCGCTACTGGCATTGGACGCGGTAGTCACGTTGCAAGGCCCAACGGGCGAGCGAACCATACCATTAGACGAGTTCTTTGTTGCCCCAGGTTGTACAGCAATACAGGCAAACGAAGTAGTGACGGAAATTTCTATTCCTTGCCGCGACGGCAATTCCGCGTATCTCAAACTTGGACGACGCAAAGGCCTTGTGATTTCAGTTGCTGCTGCCGCTGCTTTTGCGGTAGTGACCGACGGCAAGATCGAGGATATCCGGCTGGCACTGTGTGCCGTCGCACCGACGCCAATCCGCAGCCGCGAGGCTGAAGAGGCACTGATCGGCACAATAGCGGATACCGAGGCGATCACCAATGCCGCAGAACTGGTGCGCCAGCAGGTTCAGCATGCCGCCGATGTGCGTAAGTCACCCGATTCAGGATACAAACGGGCGACACCGGCCTATCGGGTCGAGATGTCATATCGATTAGCAAAACGGGTTCTGACTAAAGCTTGCAACAGCAACGGTGTAGATAGATGAAATTCATTCTTAACGGCTGCATGGTCGAGCGGCAGGTAGCCAACAACGTTACTTTGCTCGATTTCCTGCGGCGGGGTTTCCGACTCACCGCCGCCAAGAGGGGCTGCGACGAAGGTGAGTGCGGTACTTGCACGGTGTTGTTGGATGGCAAGCCGGTCAATGCCTGCCTAATTCTCGCCGTACAGGTTGCTGACCAGGAGGTGACGACTCTCGAGGGACTCAATGTAAATGGCGAGCTCGGCTCTACCCAGCAGGCATTTCTTGACAACAATGGCTATCAGTGCGGGTTCTGCACACCGGGTGTAATTCTCGCGACCGAGGCGCTACTCAAGCGCATTCCATTCCCTACTGAGGCACAGATCAAGGAGGCCCTTGAGGGTAACCTGTGCCGGTGTACCGGTTATCAGCAGATTATCGAATCGGTGCAGAAAGCTGCCACGCTTCGCGCTTCCGGGACGCCAGGGTAGGTGTCAGGTGGTATGCTTTTGTCGCTGATGCGTGCCTTTCGGCAACCCCCGAACGTGCTACACCTTCGACTGCGCGGCACTTCAAACTAGTGCAGCTTCCCGATAAGATTCTCCGGAATGTAGGTCTCTTGTGGCCCACGCAATTCCAGTCTGTAGGAATCTCTGTTTTCTCTCACAAACTGGACTTGGAAATGATCGACCGACTTGACTGAGTTCTGGAGTCGGTGGCCACCGCACGTATTATGTACCGCTATCGAATACGACATTCCGGTTGTCTGGATGGTCTGGAACAACTTTACCTGGGGGGCTATCCGCGATATTCAACTTGGCATGTTTGGTGGACGTGAACTGGGCACCAGTTTTACCCGCAAGCCAAACAATGAATCGTACAATCCGGATTTCGCAGCGCTCGCCCGTGCGCATGGTGTAGACGCTGCTACGGTAACCGATTCCCGCAACTTCAAGGAAGCGGCGGTGAGATCGAACAGATCGTCGCTGCTGGATGTGCATGTAGATGCTGAGGTGCGCCCGTCGGCGACGGGCACATGGCAGCTGCTACCGACACCGTATCGTGAACCGACATTCGGCGATCTGTACCTGCTAGATTAGCGATGTCAGGAAGAGGGGGTAGCGATAGGGTGGTTGGTGACCGTTGCTGATGCTACTGCGAATCTGTGCTTAGTGCTCCGCCATAAACGATACAACGCGTAACCAGATGAGGTGAACATGACTGATAACATATTACCGATGCCCTAAGCCATATTGCAGTCGAGCTAATCAATCTTTTTACGGTTTACTAAATGACCGAACAATCAAATCGTAAAGGTCGCCGGCCCAGCGCTGGCCGCAAAGCCCGCACCAAAAAACGCCTGTCAGGCGACGCCAGTCGTGCAATCCGGCCCGGCATGCCGGGAGGCCAGTACCGTC
>Ga0187827_10008536_pt1 | contig 11064 bp, 10 predicted proteins | sample ETNtaG_39_FD_167969 | JGI IMG/M metagenome (GOLD analysis project Ga0187827, IMG submission 167969) | Marine microbial and viral communities from oxygen minimum zone, Eastern Pacific Ocean - ETNP2014_SV_150_PacBio MetaG (Illumina Assembly) | ecosystem: Environmental > Aquatic > Marine > Hypoxic... | reverse complement strand
AGAGGCTCTGCGAAAATGGCAGCCAATCACCAGTTTGGGTCGCGCTGTTCTATCAGGACAGATAGTGACCATGGAGCAAGCCCTACGCAGTGGGATGCCGATTCGTGAAGTTCAGGTCATCGATGCCCTGTTGCCAAATCTAGAGGAGGAGGTCATAACAGTCAACATGATTCAGAGAATGACCGACAGTGGTCGTCGAGTCAGATTCAATGTCATGGCTTGCGTTGGAAACCGGGATGGATATGTCGGTCTGGCCATCGCTAAGGGCAAAGAGGTCGCTGGAACCATCCGTAAGGCCATCGATGCCGCCAAGTTGAACATCATCTCGGTACAGCGTGGCAATGGTTCGTGGGAATCCAGCGTTGGACCAGGGACCAGCATTCCATTCAAGGTGACTGGACGTGCAGGTTCAACCAGACTCACTTTGATGCCGGCAGCAGCCGGTAAAGGACTAGTGGTTGGACAGACTGGAAAGAAGATTCTCGAGTTGGCCGGTATCAGTGATATCCTGAGCCGTTCCAAGGGTCAGACCAGAACCACAATCAATTATGCTCTAGCAACCTACAATGCTCTCATCGAGATGAACAAGACTCGTGTCAGCGATGACCAGAAAAACAGATTATACATGGTACGTGGGAGGATTTTGGAATGACTTGGCTAGTGATTAGAGTACGTTCTGATGTGGGTGTTGAGCGCTCCATCAAGGAGACCATGCATATGCTCAACCTTACTCGTGTCAATCATGCGGTACTCATTCCGCAGAGTGCACAATACAAGGGTATGTTGCAGAAGGCCAAGGATTACATCACTTGGGGCGAGGTCTCTGAGGAAACCATCGGCAATCTACTGAACGAGCGAGGCAGGATGTCTGGTGATAAGCCATTGACAGATGCTGAAGTCAAAGAGAACAGTGAGTTCTCGAATATCGCAGCATTGGCCAAGGCCATTGCCAGTGGTGATAACACAGTCAAGGACGTCGAGGGAATGAAGCGTGTCTTCAGATTACATCCACCTCGTGGCGCCAAAGGATGGGGCGGAATCAAGCGCTCTTTCCGTGTAGGTGGTGCATTGGGTCCAAGAGGAGAAGAAATCGAGGCACTGATTGCCCGAATGATCTGAGGTGAGAATTATGGTAGGTAGAGCCAACAAGTTCCGCGGTCGATGCAGAACCCATGGTCGCGGCCACAAGGCTGGTCGTGGTGCGGGTAAGCGTGGAGGACGTGGGAACGCTGGAATGAACAAGCACAGAGTGATGACCCGAATCAAGTACATGCCCAACCATTGGGGGATGCATGGTTTCAATCGCAATCCATCACTACGGACAGTCAATGTGACGTGTAACGTATGCGAACTTGAGCAGATTGAGCGCGAAGGTGATTCAATCAATTTGACCGAGTTGGGGATTGACAAACTTCTCGGAAGTGGTCAAATCAATACGGCCCTCAACATTACAGTGGAAGCAGCCAGTCCAAAGGCCATTGCCAAGGTTGAGGCAGCCGGCGGTAGTGTCTCTCTCGCTGAGTGGGAAGAGGATGATGGCTCTGAGGACACTGCAGAGTGACCATGGAGACTTGATTTTCAGTAATTGAATAATGAATAATGACTAATGCAACCAGTAAGGAGGGGAAATGAAATGGTAGTCAGGAGGCCGGTGACTTGGGCTATTGGGCTCATTTCCATCATGTACTACGGCATCATGCTGTACTGGCAGCAGGATAACCTGATGGGCGACGATGTCGCTCCAATGCTCAGGGATAGAGCCATCCTCGGATTGGGTCTTTCTATACTCTACGTCGGTTTCCTGATGTGGACTTTCATGAAGGACTTGCCAGAAGGGCTTCAGGAAGTTCCAATCATCGGTAAGTACGGGAAGATGCTCGTCTGGCTGGGCTTCGTAGTTTTCGTCTCTTGGTATTCATGGTTCGTGGACAAGGAAGCGGTCGGCTATCTCTTTGTTGGAGTACTGTTGATGGGTTTTGGAGTAGCAGCAGCTTTGACGTGTTTGTTCTATACCGGAACCGAATCCAGCCGCCTGTATGCTCTACGTCGTTTCGTGGATGTCTATCCTACCATCACCAAGCCTGATGGTCACGTTCGTTTCATGCAGAAACTGTGGACCACCACCTTTGTTCTGATTCTATACTTCGCCATGACCAATGTCATGATCTGGGGTCTCTCTGGACAGGCACTGGATATCTTCTCAGGATTCCGAGCCATCATGGCAGGAGCCAGTGGAACCATCATGCATCTTGGTATCGGACCGATAGTCACCGGTTCAATCATCATGCAGTTGTTCGCTGGTGCCAAGATCATCAAGCTCGACCTTCAGGATACTGATGACAAGGCATTGTATCAAGGAGTTCAGAAACTTCTTGTTCTGGTCATGATTCCTGTAGAATCCATACCTCAGACATATGGTTTCCTTGACCCTAATCCCGAACTGATAACCAGCCTTGGTTCTGGATGGGCCAACATGATAATCGTCGCACAATTGTTCGCTGGTTCCTATCTTGTGTTCCTACTCGATGAATTGGTCAGCAAGTGGGGTATCGGTTCCGGTATCTCCTTGTTCATCGCTGCTGGAGTGGCGCAGTCGACCTTCGTAGGTACCCTTTCACCACTGCCAGTGTCCAAGGGCATGGGATACAGTGTCCAGAACCCTCCTTCAGGAGTGGTTCCAATGATATTCTACATGTTCCGTACCGCTTCGAATTCACAATTGGTATCTCAGAATGGCTTTGAGATGATGTTGTTGACACACGTGAATCCGATTGTTGCATTGGCTTCATCGATCATAGTTTTCCTCGTTGTCGGTTATGCAGAATCCAGTAAACTGGAATTGCCTTTGACCCATGGAAAGGTTCGTGGCCACAAGGGCAAGTACCCGATTCGTTTGGTCTATGCCAGTAATATTCCGGTCATCTTGATGGCTGCGCTATTGGCTAACATCAACATGTTCACCTTGCTGTTCTGGAGTCATCCAACTTTATCCACGGTTCCGATACTTGGACGAGAAGGCTGGTGGTCCCAGGCTGAATTCTTCGGAACCTACGAGCCTGGCCAAAGTACTGCGTCCGACGGCTTCGCATGGTATGCTTCTATGGTTAATGGGGTAGGTGATTGGCTACTGCCGTTACTTGACCAACGAGGTGATATCTATGGCCACTCACTGGGGCAGATTATGTTACACGTCGTAGTGTACGTTGGTGTCATGACATTGGGTTCGATGGTCTTCGCTAAGTTCTGGATTGAGACCACCAATATGGGCGCAAAGGACGTGGCTAAACAAATTGAGAGAACGGGTATGCAGATACCCGGATTCAGGAAAAATCCGCTGGTTCTCGAGAAGATATTGCAACGGTATATTCCCCCAGTCACACTGTTCAGTGGTGCCTTCGTTGGATTGCTCGCGGCTGGCGCTGACCTGCTAGGTACCATAGGTAACGCTACTGGAACAGGGTTACTGCTCGCTGTTGGAATCATATTACGTACCTATGAGCAGATCCAGAAAGAACAGGCGATGGAGATGCATCCGATGCTGAGACAGTTCTTCGGTGCTGAATGAAGCCGGTGAAATGCTCCACATCGCCTTCTCAATACAGTATTTTTTTTACTAGAAACTTGCCGCAATTTTGGCGAGCAGTGCCACGAATCTTGACCCCCTCTTCCGCGTCATGTTCATATAGCATTGGCAGGTCGGGTGGTTGCTTGCGTCCTCTCAAAGGCGTTGCCGGCTGAGCTCCAAGGAGCGATGAACACCGGCATCTATGACGACGCAATGCCGAAGCGATGCGGTTCTGAGAAACCGACTCCCTGCGGGGGTTGCGCGCTCAGGGCTGAGGAAGGTGATCAGGTTACACAGATAATAATGTGTGTAAGAAAGAGCAACTCTAGAAAAAGAGTGTTCCAACCAAAAATAACCAATAAGTGACAACTTGTGATGTCGTCTTCAAGGATCAGTGCAGAAGGAGAAATCCTGCAAACAAATCTGGTTGATCCTGCCAGAGGCGACCGCTATTGGAGTTCGATTAAGCCATGCGAGTCGAGAGTCTTAGGGACTCGGCATACTGCTCAGTAACACGTGGATAACCTGCCCTGTGCTGGAGGATAACCTCGGGAAACTGAGAATAATACTCCATAGACCACTATGCCTGGAATGGTTTGTGGTTCAAAGCTCCGGCGGCACAGGATGGGTCTGCGGCGTATCAGGTTGTAGGGGGTGTAAAGGACCCTCTAGCCATTGACGCGTACGGGTTGTGGGAGCAATCGCCCGGAGATGGATTCTGAGACACGAATCCAGACCCTACGGGGTGCAGCAGGCGCGGAAACTTCACACTGCGGGAAACCGTGATGAGGGAACTCCAAGTGTTTGCACTATGTGCAATCTTTTCTTGACTTTTAATAGGTCTTGGTAATAAGGGGTGGGAAAGACCGGTGCCAGCCGCCGCGGTAATACCGGCACCCCAAGTGGTCGTCGCTTTTATTGGGCCTAAAACGTCCGTAGCCTGTTTGGTAAACCCGTGGGTAAATCAACATGCTCAACATGTTGACTTCTGCGGAGACTGCCAGACTAGGGACCGGGAGAGGTGTGGGGTACTCATGGGGTAGGGGTAAAATCCTGTCATCCCATGAGGACCACCTGTTGCGAAGGCGCCACACTGGAACGGATCCGACGGTCAGGGACGAAGCCTAGGGGCACGAACCGGATTAGATACCCGGGTAGTCCTAGGTGTAAACGCTGTGGACTTGGTGTTGGGGATCCGACATGGGTCTCCAGTGCCGCAGCGAAGGTGTTAAGTCCACTGCCTGGGGAGTACGGTCGCAAGGCTGAAACTTAAAGGAATTGGCGGGGGAGCACTGCAACGGGAGGAGCGTGCGGTTTAATTGGATTCAACGCCGGAAAACTCACCAGGGCCGACTGTCAGATGAAGACCAGCGTGATGAGCTTGTCGGATTGTCAGAGAGGTGGTGCATGGCCGTCGTCAGTTCGTACCGTAAGGCGTTCTGTTAAGTCAGATAACGAACGAGACCCTCATCCTTATTTGCCACCCGTATAGCGATATGCGGCGCACTATAGGGAGACCGCTGGTGTGAAACCAGAGGAAGGCGAGGGCAACGGTAGGTCAGTATGCCCCGAATGTCCTGGGCTACACGCGCGCTACAAAGGATCGGACAATGGGAAGCCACGCCGAGAGGCGGAGCTACCCCGAAACCGGTTCATAGTTCGGATCGAGGGCTGTAACTCGCCCTCGTGAAGCTGGATTCCGTAGTAATCGCGTCTCAAAATGGCGCGGTGAATATGCCCCTGCTCCTTGCACACACCGCCCGTCAAACCATCTTAGTTGGGGGTGGGTGAGGCTGCGTTGTATTGGCGTATTCGAGCCTGTCTTCGACAAGGAGGGTTAAGTCGTAACAAGGTATCTGTAGGGGAACCTGCAGATGGATCACCTCCTATGAAACCGGGGGGCAGGAGCCAGAAATGGCTCCTGTCTCCCACTCTTTTTTTTTTCATTCTTCATAACAGGTCAGCGTTCCATGTATCTGCATGGACGATGATGGATTCGATGAAGAGATACAGGAACTGATCAAGAACTTCCTTAAATCAGGTATCAATTACTTCAGGGTGAGTAATAAGCAGAACAAGCATTTCATGAGGATGTTTGACATGGATGATGGACCAGGAAGTTTCAATCCCTCGGGTTCAGGTTTCGGTACCTTCTCTAAAGACGATATGAAGAGATGGAGAAAGGACAATCGTTAGTTCAGACCAAGTTTCCCTCTGAATGAAAGCAGCTTCAGCACGGGGCCTCCAAGGTCCACCTTGATTACCGCCCCTCTGTTGAAATGGTACTCATCCCAACCATCTGGAACTGCATATCCACGATGCATGTCACTGGTGATGATGGTCGCCTCTGAACTCCATGACATCGCTTCCTTTCCAGTGGCCAGTTCTCTTGCCACCATGAAATAATGCGAGTTGGAATCTTGTTGCTGCGCATTCAACGAAGCGAGGTCAGCAACATGGCCTATCCATGCTCCTTGTCCCAACCAAGTCGAGAACAATAGTCCAGAGGATTGCTGTCTTTCATCCACATCGCCTCTTTGGATACGATACTTTGAGGGTGCATATTGATGGGTATTCGCTATCAGCAGGTCATTCACAGCGGGGTCGGTCTTGATGATGTTCCCGCTGGTTGAAGTAATGGTGGCTTGTATCCTTGGCAGGATATTGACCATGGCTTGACCACTGAGGGCTGCTTCGAGGTCTTCAGCAAAGGAATCTACTGTTGAATCCATGTAGAATCCAAGCGAGCCTTCTGAATCATTGGTACGTGGATGGGAATTAACTCCCATCACTGGTGTCTGGTCGTCGACATTGTGACAGATAGAGGTCAATGTTCCATCTCCACCAACCACAATGACCAGATCTCTGCCGATGAAGTCCGCCCTTGAGACAGCCTCTCTAGCACGCATGGTGTGATTCAGATTCTCGATATCAGACAATATCGATTCGATGAACGAGATGCTCTCATCGTGAATCCTTTCGTGGTTCTTTTTGTAGACCACGAGGACATTGGCACCCATGTTCCACCCGAGGGGCCGCTACCTTATGACCCGCACCCTGTGCAGACATCATGCTCCCAGATGGTAGGCCACGTCTACCTCCTGGTCAGTTTTTGACCGAGCGTTTCCCGGTCCTCACCTATGGAGAAACGCCACAGGTTGAGACCGTTGATTGGGAGTTCAGGGTTTGGGGCCATGGTCTGGGCAAGGACCTCAGGTGGTCATGGGACGAGTTTCTTGCCGTTGGTAGGGTGGAGTTGAAGAAAGACTTCCACTGCGTCACAACTTGGTCTCGATATGACAATCAGTGGGCTGGGGTGCCGATATCCACACTTTGGAAGGAGATAGAGAAGGAACTGACGGCAAAGCCGGCAGCGGTATTGTTTCATTGTCATGGAGGATATTCCACCAATCTCAAACTTGAGGATGTATTGGTGGAAGAAAATCTATTCGCCACTCATCATGATGGCAAACCTCTGACCAAGCCTCATGGAGGGCCGATGCGCTTTGTTTGCCACCACTTGTATGCTTGGAAATCTCCCAAGTGGATATGTGGAATGGAACTCTTGTCAGAGGACAGAAGAGGGTTCTGGGAAAGGCATGGATATCACAATCATGCAGACCCTTGGGATGAAGAGCGATATTCCTACCAAGAAGGAGCAGATGACAAGAAGGTCAAATGATTCTCAAGATGAAACCAGCAGAGAATATCAACAAAGCAACTGCGCATGACCGCATGACCGTGACGTAGCCTTTGGATTGCAATGCATCCCGCGAGCGGTCAACTATTCTGGCGATACTCACTTTGCAGGTGATGAATACTCCGAAGAAAGCGATGATGAACAAGATGGGAGCGAATGGAGAAAGCCCCCATCCTGCGACTAGAAATGGTGCACCGATGAGCCCCCAGAATCTGTATGGGTTGGGATTGACCATATTGGTCAGGATACCATTGCGTAAGGAATGGTCTTCATCAGGAATTTCACTGATTTCTGGTGGTTTACTGGTCCAAGCCTTCCATGCCAGCCAGATCAGCAATACGGCTGCAGCGGCAGTCAAATAGTTCTCAAGGTCGCTCAATGCATTCCAAGCAAGTGCACACAACACTATGATCGGTCCGTCGGTGATGAGGACAGAGGAGGTCACCTTGGCACCGGCCTTCCAATCATGTTTCATCGTCTCTGAGATGACCACCATCATCAATGGACCTGGAAGAATCCCCTCGATGGCTCCCAGCAAGAGGCCCGCTGCAAGGATTCCAAGAACTGTCCCATCAGCCAATGCGAGCGGGTCCACAAGGGCCGCTGGTGCACCTGAAACTTGAACCGTACCCTCAACATGAGGGGTATCATGGCGGAAAGTGGAAGATTGGTAAAGGGCACAGCAGCGACCTATGTTGAAGAGATGAGCATCAAGACACCTGAGAGATATGAAATTAGATGCATTACTAGAGAAGTTCAGGCGGTTATCGAGCGCTCAGGTATTGGTGACGGCTTGGTTCTGGTCAACCCCATGCACATCACTGCCAGTGTCTATGTCAATGACCTTGAGTATGGATTGCACGATGATATCATGTCGATGCTTGAACGTCTGGCACCATATCATGGCCCTGATGGAAAGAAGGGCAAGGAATACCTGCACCACAGGACCGGGGAAGATAATGGCGATGCTCATTTGCGGCGTCAGTTACTCGGTCAACAGGTCTGTATGCCCGTTCAGGATGGGCGTCTCCATCTAGGAACTTGGGAGCAGATACACTATGCTGAATTCGATGGTCAACGCAACAAAAGAATTCTTGTTAAAGTGGTCGGGGTGATGAATGATGACTGAACTCTCACAACCACCTGAGTTATCTGGAATCGCTCAAGCCATGGATATTAGACGCGGAGAATGGGGGAAAGGAAGCGCTTCTCTCAAGGTCACGGTTTCTGATGAACACACCAACAAAGGAGGAGTTGCACATGGTGGCCTCTATTCGATGATGTTGGATATGGCCTGCGGCGGGGCCTTAGTCTCCACATTACCACTTGAGGAATGGTGTGCCACTACTCAGTTGAGCATCAGTTTTCTTGCCCCATCAAGACCTGGCGATGAACTGGTTGCGAAAGGCACTTTGATCAAACGTGGACATAATGTCGCTCATTTGCGTGGCGAGGTGGTGGCTCTAAATGGGCAGGTGGTCGCAACCGCCAATGGCACATGGGCCATCTGGCAGAAGAAGCCCGATTACATGCCTGGAAGAGATTGAGAATCCTACACAAAGGTCATTTGCATCCTCTCACTACAGGAACCATGACAGATGCAAGTATCGACCAAGCCAGCCTCGACCGCGGGTTCTTCCATTTCTCTATCCCTTACATCTGGTGGATGTGGCTCATCTGGGGATTAGGACTGGCCTTGGCAATTGCAGGTTTCGTTTTCGTAGGAATGGGTGATGTTGGCATGTTTGCACTTTCTGGTTTTGGTTTCCTAATGCTCGCCTTTTCTTCCCCCGGCTCACTTGAGGCGGCTCTTCACAATGTCAGGAAGAATGCGATATCAAGCGATGAATTGGAGGCACAGGCCAAGGAGCGCGGATATGAGATGCAATCGTGGTGGCTACAGCGTTCATCATATGCTCCAACCAATGACCCCAACGATTGGATTCTATCTGCTCCCGGTCCAACACTTTGGAATAAGGAGGACATCTATGCTGCTGATGAATCAGGAGAGCCCTTGGCAGAGCATCCACACAAGGTAGGTACTCCTCGCCCAGCGACTATGTCGGCGTTCGGGCTTTTCTCCATAGCTTCGATAGGATGTTTCCTGTTCTGGACCTGGAAGATTATTGCAATGACACCTGAAGAATTGGCTGAAGCGGGTGGTTCGGGAGACCCTGCTTTACTGAAATGGATAATGCCCATTCTTGGAATCATTGGATTGCTGGTGGGTTGGTATCAGGCCAAGATGTTGGCACAGATGCTCGACACTCCTACCAGTCTGATTCGTAGTATGGCTGTTGGCAGCAATGAGTTAGTTGGCCAAGTACGTCCTGCACAAGAAGGCGATATGACGGCAGCAGTTGGTGGAGCACCACATCGTACCGTGCACAACATGGTCGCATACAAGTGGACTCATGAGGTCTATGAGTGCAGGACTACCGGCATGGAGAGTAATGAAACGGAGGTATGTGATTGGCGTGTGGTCGAGCAGGAACAAGACTCCAACACGTTCATGCTCCATGATGGAACAGGAGGAATCAGAATACTCTCAGAATCCTTCAAGCGTTGGGATTGGGGAAATTTTCTCAAGCGTTGGGAATCCAAGCATGATGATACGATTGGTAAGGAGTTGTTTGGACAAATGGCTTCAAAACTAATGGGTCAAGGCAAGATCAAGAAACATAGATGGACACTTTGGGGGCTACGTATCGGCAACCCAGTCTATGTTATGGGTAATACTATTCCAAGGAGTAGGGAAGAGGCTGAAGCCGAGGGTTGTGATGCCTCTGTTCAGCACACATTGCTGAATGTCAATGGTGAAGATGCACCTGGTGTCAAGACCATCATTCGAAGGGGAACCGAATTATCCAACCTTGGGACAATGAGGTCCGGATTTGAGATGGTCATCATCCCTGCCATCATGTTGCTGGGCGGAATCACCTTGTTCCTCGTTTGAATCGAATTCTCCAGAGATAGTGTCGTGGCAATATGGCTGCTGAACTACCCGATTTTGGAGATATCTCGTTTTCGGGTGAATTGCGTCATTCACAAAAAGCTGCAACTTCAGTAATCATTCCACAACTCAAGGTGGAGAACAAACGCTTGCATATCGTTGCCCCTCCAGGTTCTGGAAAGACCGTGCTTGGGTTGTATGTCTGGGCAGAATTAGTGAGGAAACCGACTCTTGTTCTTTCTCCAAATTCAGCAATTCAGGCTCAGTGGGCTGCGCGAACATCGTTGTTCGATCTAGATGGTAAGGACTCATACATCAGTACCAACCCAAAGTCTCCCGGACTTCTCACATCCTTGACTTATCAATCTGTGACATTACCACAGAAAGGTGGTGAGGACCTTGATGCAGCAGCACTGGAGTTGTGGGCAGAGAAATTGATTGCTGAAGGCGAAGCTGATGACCACGAATCTGCAGAGGCATGGCAGAATGATTTACGCGAACGCAATTCCAAATATTTCAAGAGCAGGATTTCTAGTTATCGAAAGAGAGCAAGAGAAGAGATTTCCAGGGAGGGAGATATTCTTGCAACTCTGCACAAGAGTGCCAAAGAGAATCTTAGACTGCTGAAAGAAGCAGGAATAGGGCTCATCATTTTGGATGAATGCCATCATCTCATGCACCATTGGGGTCGAATTCTCAGTGAGATTAGAGAGATGTTCGATGATCCATATGTTCTCGGATTGACAGCAACTCCTCCTGAAGGTGATTCATTCAAGGCTGAAGATGTCAAACGTTACACGGAATTCTTTGGGCCAGTTGATTACGAGGTTCCTGTACCCGCTTTGG
>Ga0187827_10008535_pt1 | contig 11064 bp, 8 predicted proteins | sample ETNtaG_39_FD_167969 | JGI IMG/M metagenome (GOLD analysis project Ga0187827, IMG submission 167969) | Marine microbial and viral communities from oxygen minimum zone, Eastern Pacific Ocean - ETNP2014_SV_150_PacBio MetaG (Illumina Assembly) | ecosystem: Environmental > Aquatic > Marine > Hypoxic... | reverse complement strand
GAGAAGCAAAGCCCTTTGTTTCAATACCCAAATCTTTGAAAAATACCTTCGCCTTTCTAATACTATGCCTGTTACTCGCATAATCACTATAGGTATAATGGTAGAAACCGTGAGATTGAATATCAAGACCCATATCTTTACATTCCATGACTTTATCTTTTGCATGAATAAAAGAATGTACATTGAAGAAAACTGTTACTGCATCACTATATTTTCTGAACAGCTCTATATAATCATTGAAGGTTTCATCATGAAACTCATCTGCATCAATTCTCAGGCAAAAGAAATTAGAGTAATCTGTTTGTTGTCCTGCCATAAAATCTACAAGTGGCCTGCGAGCAACTTCTTCCTGAACACGTATAGAGCCATTACCAAACGACTTTATCCTGGAACTGCGCTTTAACCAGTATTTTCTTCGCTTATTCAACCTTTTTATATCCTCGTGCTTAGCAGAACGATATGTTTTAGCATATAACACGTCCTGCTTTGCACGAGGGATTTTGCCTGATTCAATGAGCGATATTACCTCGTTTATTTTCTTTGCCCCCAGAACAATATTCTTCTTTCGTAATTGACTATGGGTATCATTTGGCACTACTTTCTGGCGCTCACAAAGAATTATATCTCCGGTATCAAGACCTTCCTCTATATAATGTATTGTAACTCCTATCTTATCAGGCTCATTATTATACAGCGCCCAGAATTCCGAATCAGACCCTCTATAGAAAGGAAGTAGTCCGGAATGTAAATTAATAGCACCTTTAGAGGCAGTACCAAAAACTTCTCTCTGCAATTTTCTAGTACCTACAACAACTACAAGGTCAGGATTAATTGTTTTTAATAATTCTACATTTTCTTTCGCATTAATATTAGTTACAGCCTTCACCAAAATACCATTCTTATTCCTGGCCATACTTTCATAACTAAAATATTTGAGCCTTCTTAACAGGAAAAAAAGTAGTAGCTTTATCCTTGTTTTAAATCCTTTATGCTTTTCCTCATAGACTATTGCTTTAATATCTCTGCCTGCATTAATGAGTGACTGAGTTACTATTCTGCCATCTATAATATCACTGGTTAATATTACTAATTTCATCTAATAATATCACTATCCTTTAATACTCTCAATCGTAATTGCGGGATGCATTGATACCTTCTGGAGAGTGCTGCCGGAAGTCTTAATAAAGCCAGCCAGAAACCCTGAGCCAATTCAACATTACCAAATACTATAGAATGAGCAACTCTAAATGGAAGAAGGAATAAATGTTCTGCAATCAATCTCTTATCATGTATATTTTTCCAGAAAAACAAGAATACGTTTCTATGGGCTATTACCATCTTCCTACGCTTACCATATTCCCTGTTAAATGTAGTTGATTCCTTATGCCAAATTATACTTTTAGGTTCATACACTCCCTTCTTACCTGAAACAAGCGCTCTATAACATAGGTCTACTTCTTCACATATGCCCGGTAAATACAGCGAATCAAAGCCGCCTAAACGCAGGAAAAGATCTCTTCTGAACGCCCCTGTTGCTATGCTATGTGTCTCACCTGGTACTGTCGCATTAGTTTCATCAACAATATTCTTTAACATGCCATACTTAATCTTTAGATATGACCTCCCACCATTGTAGGTACCGTCAAAATTCAAAAGTCTCGGCGCAACAAAAAACACATTTTCATCTTTAAAATGCTCAATAAGATAATCTGCAAAATCTTCTTCGACCTTAATATCATTATTTAACAAGATCACAACATCACTATCAATGACCTTCAACACCTCATTATAAGAACATAACACTTCATTCTTCTTGCTGAGATATAGTTTAACTGAAGGGAAATTATTTTTCACATATTCTACACTTCCATCAGTACTCACATTATCAACAACGTAGACTTTACATTTATGAAAGGATTTCTTGGCCGCTTTGCATACGGATGACAGGAAGGACATGAGAAGGTCTTTCCCGTTATAATTCAATATAAGAATATCTACTTTCACCTTTTTATTGCTGTCCACTCCGCTTTAATAAATAAACACAAGAAATTATCCCAAAGCCAAACACTTGAATCATAGAAACCGCCCTGTCCAAACTTGTCACAACCACAGCCTGTAACATATCTCCATCTATCAAGCTGTAACCTGTACCAACGACAAACTCTCTAATACCAAGAGAAGCTGGAGTAAGAGCTGCAAATGTGGAAAGAACTCCCATTATCGAAATCAACAGACAACTTAGAAAAGGTACATCATTGTAAATAACATGAAAGCCGTATTTGAGTCGAAATGCATATACTACAAAATTCATAAAAACAAGAAATGATAGCACACACATAACATTTCTATTTTTGCTAAACAATTTCCAGGAATTCCATAATTCATACAACTTTTTTAAAAAATAATTCCCATTTCCTCCAAATTTATTATGAACAACAGGTAATTTAATAAAGCAGATAACTATTGCCGTAACAACACTAAAGGCCAGGAAAAGATAAATATTAGTATTTCCCTGTATAATGTAAATAAGGATCAAAACGCCTATCCCTATTAACCCTCCCACCATAAAATGCATCAACACCATAGCTCCCATACTAACAGCAAAATCCGTATATGAAAATTTATGGATCTTTTTCATAAAATACCCTTTTGCAACAATACCACCTTTTATGGAAATATAATTAAGAAACGTATTCAAAGTTGAATATGCCAGCCCGTCTGGAAATGATACCCGTACACCATAAACAGGGAGCAATACCAACAACATAAAGGTGTTTAAGGTAACGGATATAAGCTGAAGGATAAGGAATACACAGACCTGATCTGCTGAAATATCTATGATCCGCTTGAAGGCATCTATATTTTTATATACATAAACTGCAGTTAAGCCTAAAATAGTTACTGTAACTGCAACAAGAAAAAAACTCTTCCATTTCATATTTTCTGCAACCTACCCCCTCACATCACCAGCACACGATATAAGTAAAGATCTCGTTATAGCTTTGTAGGAGACACATTGCGTTTTCTTAACATACCAACAGCAAATTTAATATAACTTGATTTTTCCTTACTCTTGATCATACATACAACATATCTCAGATTTACAATAAAATTAAAGTATCTGAGAAAATTTCTCATGTATTTCAGATTAGGTTTTAATCTGATATCTCTGGGAGCAGGCACTGTAGCCTGAATCCTTGCCAACAAGTCATCTATTGGTATATTGTGAGCTGATAATTTACACTTAGATTCTATGAAGCCAATATAGGTTCTATAAGACACGTAAGAAGACATTTTCGTATAATCATCTGTCGTAAGCTTATGTTTAAGATATGAGTGTAGTTCTGTACCTGGAAATGGACATGTAACATTAAAGATGGAAATGTCACTCTTTATTTCATCAGCCAGAGCCAGAGTCTTTTCTACATCTTCTTCTGTCTCTGTAGGCAGGTTTATCATAAAATTTGAAAAGACCCTTACCCCGTACTTCCTGCATATCTTGACGGCTTTTCTAACCTGATCGACCGTTATACCTTTCTGAAGAAGCTTCAATAACCTTTCAGAGCCGGATTCTATACCAAAATCCACCTGAATACACCCTGCCCTCTTCAGGCTCTTCGCAAACTCTTCGTTTATTAAATGCACACGTGTCTCACATCCCCACACTACTGGAAGTCCTCTTTTCGCAATAGCATTACACAAGTCAATGGCTTGTGACTTTCTGACACCAAAGGTATCATCGAACAGATAAAACGCATCTATATTATACTTCTTGTAAACATATTCGATCTCGTCCACTACCTTTAATGGGCTACGATAACGAATGGTCCTGCCAAAAACATTTTTACTTACACAAAACCTGCAGCCATAAGGGCAGCCTCTGGTAGAAAAGAAATAGAAACCCCTGAGCGGAATACCACGTACAAGGTGAATATTCGGCTGAAGATAGAAATCCATATTTATCTTATCAAATGCAGGCATTGGAAGATCATCGAGGTTCTCTATAGACCCCCTCCTCATATTTACAACAATCTTACCGTTATCCTTGAAAGCAATACCCGTAACAGAGTAAAGATCCGTGCTTTCATTACTACAAACAATATCATAGAATATTTCCTCACCCTCACCGAGAACGACATAATCTATGTTCTCGTCTGCCAGCATCTGATCGGGAAACATCGTAGGATGTACTCCACCCACTGTTATCTTCGTACGAGGAAGTTCAGCCTTTATATCTTTTGCCATCTTAAACACACATGGTACATCTGTGGTCAGACAGCTGATGCCTACATGATCTGGACCAACATCGACTGTTTCCTTTACAAGCCGGTCAATAAGTACATCTTCGGGAATATCACCCTTTTGGTCTATAACATGATTGTCTATATTATGTTGAGAAAGGTATGAAGATATATACATTAGGCCAAGTGGCGGCCTGAGGCTCAAACTCCTAGTAGGTGGATTTATCAAGCAAGCTTTAACCTTTACCATTTTCACTACCCTTTCTAAACATTAAACATACTGATATCGCTACCAAAAGATACTTCTAATAACTGATAGTCCACACAGTACAACAACTCATATCCAAACATAAAAAGAGGCATATATCAGTTTGGTAAAATTAAGTACGGTGATTCTTTTCTTGCTTTTTGTTCGTGCATCACTCTATCGCACATAGGCTTTGGGCAAATTCTTGAATAATCATGTTGGTAGTTATATTTTCTAATAACAGTCATCTGTCTGCAGTTCTCTTAGATTTTATGTGTATGCCATACATACTAATGAATATCTTTATCCAGCCCAGAGAGCCTAACGTTGCCAAAAATAACAACCCTATATATAAATTATTGATCAAAGCAAAGATTGTTATTATAAGATAGAGTGATATCTCATATCCAACATAGACATTACCCTTCAATTTAACGGCAAATGAATCAGATTGCATAAATAGCCTCTTCCCAACCATCATATAAAATGTTAAAAATGCATTTGATAGAGCAATAAAGCCCAATATCAACACTAATGGGTTATGTGTTTGCATATAAATACCACTGGAAATTGCCAGAAACAAGAAAGCCACCTTGACAACATCAAGCGCTGCATCAAAAAGACGCCCAAATTGAGATGACATGTTTTTATACCTTGCGAGCTGACCGTCCATCACATCAAAAAAATATGCCATATGTAGAAAGAAAGCCCCAATGATAAGGTGCTTATAATCATGGAGATAAAATAAATAGGAAGCAATGAGTGCCATTATCAATGATATAACAGATACCATGTTAGGAGTAAGACTGGAATCCTTCAAGAATCGTATCAGTATAATATTCGCAATTGGCCTATAGATAATCATGCTAAAAAGTTCTTTACCACCTTTGTCTTCAGGCTTGTAAATATTATTTTCTTTTATCATATGCTACTAATCCTTTTATCATTCATTTTCAATTTATTTACGGTCTTATTTAATACAGAAAAGGCCTTTTTTTCAGGTTAAAAAAAGAGGCAGAATCAGAATGCAAAACTCCACAAAGCAATTGACCCAATAGGATGTGAAAAATATCTGAGGAAGTAATAAAATTTGTAGTTATATTATTGAACCTCTCATAATATTTCAAAACACTATCATCTTGCCAATAATGACATAGGGTAAGGTTTAAAAGGAAATATCCTAATTGAACATTTCTTTTGGTAAATATTTTATGTGAGAATCTAAGAAACAAAAAAGGTTATCATGTGTACGTAACTCAAATTTGCCTTTAACAGGTCTTAATTTAGAAACTGTATCTTTTGTTTTCTCTAATTGAAAGAATTTGTAATCATTATTAATTTGAATAAAGTCAAAGAAGTCCTTGTCTCTTGAATTTCTTACCATATTCTTAGCATATTCAATGCAGATAATTGGAGCATTTGTTTTTTTTAACAACTCCTCAGCACCCATTAACACCTCGTCTTCGTATCCTTCTACATCTATTTTAACAAATTTCACTGTTGATATTTTCCTCTTATTTAGAATAGAATCTAATGAGGCTACTTTTGCTGTCTCATACGGTGCATTTCTTTTAACTTCAACGAGAGACGGACTACACCTATCTTTATATAATCGAGTTGATTTCTCTTCCATGCCTAACCCACAATTGAATGCGACTACATTTTCTATGTTATTAATGGCAATACTGTTTAGTAAATTTTCATAACGTTTTGTGTCAGGTTCAAAAGAGAAAACTTTCCCTCGCTTACCTACAGCAAATGAGGCCGTCAAGGTCATTAATCCGATGCTGCTACCAACATCAATAAATGTGTCACCAGGCTGTAGACACTTTTTGATTATGCCAAGAGTTCCCAATTCATAAAAACCTAAATAATAGACCCAGGCTCCCCCATTGGTGCTTAGGCAAATATCAAAGCCGAAAACAGTCGGACAAACAATTGGATTCCCTAAGGGTGGCAAAAATAGTTTTGCAATATTTCTTAATAGTAGCAAAATAAACTTTGTAATATTCCTTAATAAAAGCGAATTATGATCTTTGAATTGAAGCTTAGCTATTAAGTAATAACAAATCTTATGTGTAAGCAACAATCTCTTTCTTAACTTTGTTGAATCAATAATCTGTTTATCTGTTAATGGTGTTTCTGCTCTCATACGCTCACATATTTCAAGTTTAAATGCAAAAGCCAGGACGGAAACTAGTACTGTTCAATATTTTCTTTACTACTAATTAACACACATACTTTGTAAAATGACACAATAGATAATAATGCAAGACATGTCAAAACCGCATACACAGCCGGAGCAAAAGATGGTGACGCTTCCATGACTTTTACAAACCACAAGTCTATGTAATTATACTCCCCCATAGAAACGCTTACTTTATTAATCAACCAGTAATCCGGAGCAAATACAAACAGAATATCCTTGCCTGTAATATTTTGTATGATCCTGGAGACAAACATCCACCAGGCACCCATTATCGGCGACAAGTCTGGTATGAAGTTTATAAGATATTCGTCCAAATTCAACTTTTCAACAACAAAGAGATAGAATTTTGACTGGTTAATAAACATGCATGGAAACATAACAAGAAAACCTACTACAGACAAAAGCCAAACAAAAATTCTTCCAGTAAGATTCTTATAGCCTTCATAATAATATCCGATGAGTAAAACAAGAAATGGTATCGACGGCAAGAGATACCGTGGCCCCCAGCTAAAAAGAGATCCTCTTTTAAAAGATTTCACAAAAAACAGAAGGTTAACTATAAATATTAACAAAAACAATACCACCTCTTTCCTTCTCTCTTTTGGAATTTTAGCTAAAGCAACAAATGACAATATAATTGGCAGATTAAACAATATTACTCCCTTGCCGGGGCTAATCAAATAATAATAAACTCCTTTTACAAAATGTGTTGATTGGGCCACACTGGTTGCAATAGTAACAGGATTATCCTTTCCAAAACTAAGTATACTTCCATAAATAATGTGATTATAGGACAATACAAGGAAATTGCTGAAAATAAACACTATTGCGAAAATAGCAACCGGCTTTAATCTATCGAATAAATTCTGTTTCTTTGCGTAAATACACCAAAAAATATACACCAGAAGACAAGGGAAGAATATAAACCCTATTGCCTTTGTAAGTACGCAATAAGCAAGAGCTAGAGCGGAATATATCAGACATCTTTCTTCTAAGTTTTTCGAATAACGAATAATCCAATAGACACTGATCAGCAAGAACAGAACCAATGTTGGTTCCGCAAATCCGGTTCTTGTGTAAACAGGAGCCATGGTAGAAAGGCCATATATCAGAGACAATATTAAAGAGGTTACAGGCTTAAACCCAAGATGGCCCGAAATGGCAAAAACAAACAATACAGTAACGGCAGATATAAAGGGATTATAGAATGATACAAAGAGTATAGTTATAAAATCATGTGGGACATTCTTAAGAAAAGATGCCGCTATGTGACCGAGAGCATAAAAGAGAGACAATGGAAACGTAACTCCCAGACAACTGCGCGCAGAATATGTCCCCCCGTTTCTACCTTCAATCCCCACACCAGATTTATAGTTCAACTGATCTGGATCATGGGGCCTATCATGAAGTTGGAAGTCTCTATCAAGGACAATACTCTCAGCCGTCAGATATTCTTCATATCCATCTCCACCATAATGCCCTATGGAAAAGAATGAATACAGGCTGGCAAAGAACAAAAACAAATATAACAATATTTTTTTATGGTTCAGGGTATTCTATCCTTTCAAACCTCACAACTTATTTATTAAGTATTTTCTTGTATTGGTCTATATACCTATCGCAGATAATATCCCAACCAAAATGACCAAGAGTATACTTCTTCGCTTTCTCACCAAACTTCTGCTTTGAATCTTTATTTCTAAGAAAATAAAGGAGATTATCAATAAACAATCCTTCATTACCCTCCTCAATTAACATACCATTCTCATTATTGTGTACAGCCTCACCTATGCCATCTACACCATAAGCAACTATAGGCAATTCCCTGACCGATGACTCCAGCGCAACTACCCCAAAACCTTCCGCATCACCCTCTACTCTTATATTTGGCATAACAAACACGTCAGCTATACTGAATAGCGCTTTATGAATACAAGAGTTATGCTTAACAGAACCTGTCAAACAAACCTTATCTTCCAGCCCAAACTTTTTAATAGACTGTGCTATCCTTATTTTCTCCGGCCCATCGCCTACTACTAAAAATACAGCATTTCCCACATCACTAATTATTTTCACGAATATCCTGTCTATGAATTCTTTTATTCCTTTCTTAGCAACTAAGCGAGAAACAGAAAGAATTATCTTTTTATCTTTTAATGTTATTCCATAAGCCGCTTCAATTTCAGATATAGCTTGCTCCCTGTCTAGACTCAACTCATCAGCCTCATTTACAGATATACCATTAGGGATAACTTCCAATTTCTCATTACAAAGACCTCTTAAGCGAAGTCTTTGCTTAAGATAATCACTAACACAGATTATCTTGTTCAATTTCTTGGCAGAACCAATTATAAAGAAATTATAAAGCAAACCCCGATATGCAGAATCCCTTCCATGTGATACAGCCAAAACTGGCTTGTTAAATAATAGTTTGAGTAATACCCCCAATGGAGAAAGCACTAAATCGCCTAGTTGAATAATATCTATTTTTCTACTAGTCAATTGTATAATTGATTTTATTGCAGCATATATAATAAAAAAGGGTAAGAATAATTGTGAAGAACCCCACGATATCAACAAAACATCACTTTTTCTTGATAATGCTTTATGGAAGAAATAGCTCTGGGTTTGCATGCCCCCTATGGAGGGAGGAAATTTTCTGGTAATGTACAACACCTTCATATCTATTACATGTCTATCTCAACAATATTCCCAATCTGCACAAAATTTATTTTTTGGAAGTAATAATCACCAGGAAAAGTAAATCTCTCCCCAATCATTTGCTTTCAGTCTCTTAGTAAACCTATTGTTTACTTGCAACTACAAGTATAGAACCTGCACCTGCCCATCTTAAAATTTTTTCCAATAAATTACCTGCAAAAACGGCCAGTTTATTCTCACCATCATAGCTATCCTTATTTCTAAAAATGCTGCAAAATTCCACAAGGCTGAATATATGGTCCACCGGTATAACCTTCTCTATAACAAACCCACTCCCTGATATTACATCTTCCAATTCACCCACCTTGAAATATTTCTGATAATAGCAAACCCTGGGAGGCTTATTGAATATATTACGTATAATCGAGTTGTTTTTTATATAATCTAAAGGCTCTTTTACCTTCAAAAATATGTTCTTGTATGGAACAGTCAGTATCAGTTTCCCCTCAGACTTTAAAACTCTATAAGCCTCATTCAGCACACCGTCAGGGCCCTCTGCAAAATGTTCTATAACTCCCCAGGATAAATAGGTACTGAAATAGTTAGCTTCAAAAGGCATACTTCTCACATCAGCAGTATATACCTCCAGGTTAGCGTCATAAGACTTAACCTTATCTATACATTCCTGTTGGTAATCAACTCCAACCATTTTATATCCCAACATGCTAAGCTTGATAACCCACGGTCCAAGACCACAACCGGCCTCTAATATACGTCCGCCTTTCGGAAGATAATCAACAATAATACCTAAAAACTTTTTGACACGAGGATAGCTAAATACTTCCATGATAGTCTCGATATCAGTATTTATCCAGTTTTCACCCCATGCCTCTTTTGTGACTCTATTAATACTGTCGATGTCACCATCTTCAATTTTATGCATAATCTACCTTGTAAAAGAAATCTCTTTCACTCCTTTACTCGACCATCTTTTTCAACGTCTGGTTCAAGTCTTCCTTCTTGAATTGTTTATAAAGCTTCTGTAGTACACTAATTCACTCTTTTAGCAGGGAAAATCATACACGAACTCATTTTTAGAAAAGCAGAACTTAAAGGTATGATATAACTTCATCAAGACTTCGGTTTGGATTTATCTAAAGATTCTTTTCTGAGTCTGTAGAGCATTTCTTCGTTAAGCTTCCTGTTTGCTGACATAATATCCCCTAAGAGACCTATCATAATAATCAAAATACCAACGATCAAACCTATGGCTGCTATAATTAATGACTGGACATGACCCCCCTGCAACCTTGTAAAATGTGATATGAGAAACCTGATAATAAGGATTGTACTTATTGATATGGGAACAAGTCCTATCTTGAAAAAACTCCTCAGCGGTTCGTACATAAGATAGATACGAAGCAGAGTAGATGTCGATCTTAGAACATATGAAGGAATACTTTTTATAAGTCTTGATTCTCTTAGCTTTTCATTTGTTGATATCTCAACATAACTGATGGGAATTTCCTTTCTGCCTGCCTGAATTATTGTCTCCAGGGTATACGTATAGGTAGAAAATACATTAAGTCTTAATGCAGCATCCCTGCTATATGCCCTGAAGCCACTTGTTGTATCCGGGATATCAGTTTTCGACAATCTTCGCACAACATAACTACCAACCTTTTGAAGTATCTTCTTAGTTAAAG
>Ga0187827_10008531_pt1 | contig 11070 bp, 9 predicted proteins | sample ETNtaG_39_FD_167969 | JGI IMG/M metagenome (GOLD analysis project Ga0187827, IMG submission 167969) | Marine microbial and viral communities from oxygen minimum zone, Eastern Pacific Ocean - ETNP2014_SV_150_PacBio MetaG (Illumina Assembly) | ecosystem: Environmental > Aquatic > Marine > Hypoxic... | reverse complement strand
ATCATGGCAGCGGTGACACACAACAGGATTTCCAGAAATTTCCAGTCGAAAGGAACCACTAAGAGCGAAATAACAATGAACAGAGGAATAAACAGGGCCCCCGCACTGATTGGTTTTCCAACGCTCTTTTCCGCGTCAATGGCGTATTCCCTACCGCGATCAACGGGAAGAAATTGCCAATATCTCGGTAACATCCACCAGGTGATAATGGCTCCCAGCGCTGTTCCCAGTCCGGCGAGGAAGATATAGGAGGAGAGCAGCCTGAAGGGGCCTGCTATGTTTGCCAAGTAGTCGCTTATATAGTAGAGCAAGATGAAAACCAGTCTGGAGTTCGAGTTGGACCAGAATTATAGAGTTATTCGTAGTTTGAAAAATGAATGCTTGTTGGAAGTTTACTTTCTAACCTGTGCCTGCCAGAGAAAACGGCAGTGTCTCAGGACAATTCCTTCAGCTTCTGCATACTTGTCATAGATCGAATCAAATTTGTACTTCAGGTCTTCAAATGTTGGAACCTCAGACTGGCCCCACGTAACCATTCGATAAAGCTCAACGGGGTCAGAAACGATTTCCGGAACATCAAAACTCCAGCCGCTATGCAGGGTTAATCCCGCTTGATGCAGGCGATTCTCGACCGATTGATGAATCGAACCAGTGCCAGTATGTCTGCCAGAGTTTTCATAATGTAACTTGTGCGGCAGTTTGCTCGTCCAGGCCGGAATTGGCTCTTCCATCGGGCTCAGCGCAAGAATAAAGGAACCATCCCGGCAAACTCGGACCGCATCCTCAATCCAATGCAGTGGACCCCGGCGACAGAAGATCAAATCAACTGAGTTGTCTTCCAAAGGCAATTCCATTTCATCATGGCCAGAGTCCATCGCGTCATAGCAGAGAAAATCAACGTTTGTTACTTGCCTTTTTGTCTTGTCTTCATTGGCCAGGTCGATATAACTTTGCACCCGGTCATAGGCCAGAATGTGCCGACAAAGATCGGCATGATCCAGGGCCAGTTCCCCGTGCCCACAGCCTACCTCCAGAGCATCAGATTCTGGGCTAAGATGCTCCCGCAACAGCGCGAGAAAAGCCTCTTCTCCATTCTTATCCCCGATACTTGAGTTCCACGGGTAATAGTAGCCAGACTGGATACTGGCGAGGTGATCATACCAGCTGTTTGAGTGGGCTCGAGGTATATTGAGTTCTGCCATTGACTGCGTCCTTTGTCGTACAACTACCTTACCATGGCGGCATCGGGGCAGAAACCACTGTGATTGCCGCGTTGGCATCTACGGAATACGCTGTCGATATCTTGCTTTTGGGGGCTCTATGGCAATCGTTACCAGTATTGATCTATTGATTAATCGCAGGACAAAAATCGTGGCTACGGTCGGCCCAGCTTCCTCGTCTCCCCAAATGATCGAAGCACTTATCGAGGCAGGTGTGAATGTATTCCGGCTCAACATGTCCCACGGCGAGCCAGCCGGCCATCAGGCTGCTTATGACCATATCAGGTCAATTGCAGAGCGCCTCGAGAAACCTGTCGCCATATTGGCAGATCTCTGCGGACCAAAAATTCGAACGGGAAAATTTGAAGATGATGGTATTGATCTCTTGGAGGGTGACGAGGTAAAAATTACCATGGGGCAGGGTCTGGGCAAGGCAGGCGTGATCGTGTCCCAATATGAGGCGCTGGCAAGGGATGTGAAAGTTAATGACAGGATATTACTTGCTGATGGGCTGTTTGAGTTATGTGTGCTGGATAGCTCAGAAACTGAAGTCAAGTGTCGCGTGGTGCAGGGCGGACGACTGACCAACAACAAGGGTATGAACCTGCCCGGTGTTGATGTGTCTTCTCCCTGCCTGACTCCAAAAGATATACGAGATGCTGAGTTTGCAAAGAAACTTGGCGTGGATTTTATTGCCCTGTCTTTTGTTCGCACTGCTGAAGATGTGCTTCGGCTGCGAGAACTGTTGGTAGATTCCGGCGATCCTCCTGCTATTGTTGCCAAAATCGAAAAACCTGAGGCATTGGACAATGCGGAGGCAATCCTCGAAGTAACGGACGCGATCATGATTGCCCGCGGTGACCTGGGAGTTGAGCTGCCGCCTGAAGAGGTTCCAATTGCCCAGAAGCAACTGATTGAGATGGCGATCGCCAGAGGCAAACCGGTCATAGTGGCTACACAGATGCTGGAATCCATGATCACCCATGCCCGACCTACGCGAGCTGAAGTTACGGATGTTTCCTATGCCGTAACAAGTGGGGCGGACGCTGTCATGCTTTCCGCCGAAACCGCGGCCGGTGACTTCCCCATCGACTCGGTAAGAATGATGGACAGGGTAGCCCGGCAGGCCGAAGCCCACCTGTGGTCCGGTGGGGCATGGGGAGTGGAGCTGGATTCCAGTGTGCCAGTAACAATCTGGACGGCCGTTGCATCGGCAGCACCCAAAATGTCAAAAAATCTGGGAGCAAGGGCCGTCATTGTTGTCTCAAAATCGGGTATAACCGTACAGACGGTGAGTACCGCAAGACCAGCCGCGCCCATCCTGGCTGTAACCGGGAGTCAGAGAGTTTTCAATAAAACGTCACTATTATGGGGTGTGGTTCCGCTGATTGATTCACGTGCCGGAAAGACTAACCCCAACGAACTGGCCAAGCGGCTTGCTCTGGACCTGGGCCTGGCAAGCCCTGGTCAATTTGTCCTCTTGATTCGTGGATTTCATCAGGACCCTGCAATGAATTTACCTTCCGTGACGGTCGTTACGATCACAGATGAGGATTTGACTGAATAACGGGGATTAAAGTGACAGTTTGTACTTATCTGCATCAAGGTGGGCCGGGAAACGCTTCCGGTATGCGAGAAGAGATTGCCTGTCCATGCTGATTGTTTCGATGGTGCCCGCTGACTGCATCTGCGCTCTCTGTATCCCGGTGAAGTCAATGACCGTTGAATCCCCGCAATATTCGACATCATTACCATCTACACCGATACGGTTCACAGCAGCGACATAGCATAGGTTCTCAATGGCACGTGCCCGCAAAAGGGTGTTCCAGTGATCCCTACGTACAGCTGGCCAATTTGCTACGTATAGGAGCAAGTCGAAATCACTGTCATTCCTGCTCCATACGGGGAACCTCAGGTCATAGCAAATTTGTGGGCAGATACGGAAGCCATTTAACTCAAGAATGAGTTTGTTGCTGCCGCCGGTGTAATGTTCGTTTTCAGCGGACAGGCGAAACAGATGCCGCTTGTCATAGTGCCGGCAGGCGCCATCTGCTGTAGCCCATATGAAGCGGTTGAAGTAGTGCCCGTCCTGTTCAATGATCAGGCTGCCGCACAGGGCAGTATCGATAGATTTCGCGGTGTCACGCATCCAGGAAACCGCCGGGCCATCCATTTTCTCTGCAAGCGCAGCAGACGCCATGGAAAACCCGGTCGTGAACATTTCAGGCAGGATCACTAGATCAGCTAAAATTCCCTTGCCGACAAGCCTATCGAAATGAGCCAGGTTTTTCTCCGGCTGCTCCCAGCTGATATCGGATTGCACCAATGCGAGGGTAAGCTGACTCATCCTGCCTGCTGTACTTTTACTGAGCTGAGCAGGGCCGCCGCTTTAATGATGGTGTCATCTTCCTTGGCGAAGCAAAAACGGACTATGCGATCATCTGCTGGCTGTTCATAGAATACGGATACGGGAATGGCTGCCACGCCGATCTGCCGAGTCAGGAATGCTGAAAAAGCGACATCATCCAGGTCAGACAGGTTGCTGTAATCTGCCAGTTGGAAGTAGCTGCCCGCGCTCGGCGTTAGGTTGAATCCAGAATCTGCCATGGCGCTATTGAACAGATCACGTTTGGCCTGATAGAAGTCGGGTAATCGCTGGTAATGTTCAGGATACTGTTCCATATACTCAGCCAATGCCCACTGGGTCGGCGTATGCGTTGTAAATGTTACGAACTGATGAATTTTGCGAAACTCCGCAGTTAATGCAACTGGTGCAGCACAGTATGCGACCTTCCATCCGGTGGCATGATATGTTTTCCCAAAGGACGATACGACGAATGATCTGCTTCTCAGCTCTTCGTGTGTTAACAGGCTGTGATGCGTTGCACCGTCATAAACCATATGTTCGTATACTTCGTCTGAAAGAAGGTACAGGTCATACGGGCGTGTCAGCTCTGCGAGCTTTTCAAGGTCGAGCGCAGAAATAATGCTGCCACAGGGGTTGTGAGGCGAATTTAGGATGATGAGGCGCGTCTTATCATTGAGCAGGTCTGTAAGCCGGTCAAAGTCCAGATGAAATTCTGGTGCGGTCATGGGAACGTGGATTGTCTGACCCCCTGCAAGGGTTATTGCTGGCTCATAGGAGTCATAGGCAGGATCAAATACGATCACCTCGTCGCCGGATTTGACCACGGTTTGAATCGCAACAAATAGTGATTCGGTTGCACCAGAAGTGACCGTAATATTTGTATCCGGGTCCAGATCTGCCTGATACAGGCGCCTCAGTTTTAGTGAAATCTGCTCCCTGAGGTAAGGAACACCAGACATGGGGGGATACTGGTTGTATCCGCCGTGTAGGTATTTCTCAAACATTGCCAGTAGTTTCTCGGGTGGTGAGAAATCAGGAAAACCCTGGGAAAGATTGATGGCCCCGTGATCACTTGCCATCTGCGACATAATCGTAAATATAGTCGTTCCAACACCCGGCAATTTGCTTTCTATGGTCATATGGATTCATTGTACCCTGTCTCAGGCAGCCTATAATCTGGTTGTTGCCCGGACATGAAGACCATTTATAAAGTGAGTAGTAAGTCTGACATCGTGTCTTGCCGGGTTCGGAACCTTTGAGCCTGGAAACAGGAGATGTGGCAAATTGAAACCTGAAGAATATCAGCGAAATGCGGAGCAGATTGATCACCTGTTCGGCGTGAAATTCCTTGTGATGTTTGCGGCTTTTTTGATTGTGGCGTTTACTTGGCCTCAACCATACGATCTTATAAAAGAACTAATAAGCAAGGCAGAGCAGGTGCTTGCAGAGAATCCTTCTGCCGGGCCCGAGGTTCAGGAGACAGACAACGATCAGTCGACGGGGTTTGACGAACAATTGGCAGTTGCCCTCCGGTACGAAAGAACTGGCGATCGCCCGTCAGCTGACAGGGTTTTTCGTGAACTGCTGAAACGGGCGTCGGCAAGCCCCGATTATCTCGAAAAGTTTGCAGTTCTATTGCCCCGTGCAGCTGACTTCTACAACAGCGGGAGTGAAATTCAGGCAGACCAGATTGAAGATCTCTACCGGGATGCAATCATTGCTATTGAGAAGGTGTATGGCGACCGCCACCATGATTATGAAAACGTCTATAGGGGTCTCGAAAAACATTATCAATCTCAGGGACGGTACAATGATGCCGCAACCCAGACAAGGCTGCTGCTGGAGTTTTACCATGAATATTATTCAGACAACGAGGATATGCTGGTTGCCTTGATAAAACCGACGACAATTCGCCTTGGTCATAATCTCCTTGCAGGTGGAGAGAAGGCCGCGGCTCGAAAAGCTTATCAGGCTGCTTTAAGGATGGATGAAGCCAGTAATCAGCCAAATTCGGTAATTAAGGAATTTATCCACCAAACCTATAGAGAGGCTGCAGATATCAGGAGATCCGTTGAAGAGATCTCTCTGGACGGAATTACAATTGAACGATTTCAGGAAAACGATGACAGCATCAGCATTGTGGATTATGCGGATAGCAACAAAACCGTTGCTGAATATCTAAGGCAGATTCAGCGCAAAGCCGGAGACCCCCATCTTGATTTTGTTAGGCGGGAAGACAAGGAAAAGAAACCTGCCAGTGCATTTTCAATTACAATAGACAAATAGACAGACTCAAATAGCCAGAAGGAATTACAAAGTGGTATTGATATACATCGGTCCCAATGAACAGCGAACTACAAACGCTAATGAACATCTCGCTACGCCGGCCAAGTGCCAAGTTTGTGCCAAATGAGTAGCTCAGCAGATCACCTGGGCTGGCTCGGCGGTATCCTCGATAAGTCATTGATGCATATAAATAGCCAGTGCACGGTGGATGGTAAGTTCATGGTATCAAGCCTTGATGACTATCAGCAGGCTGTGTTCGATCTCGCAGTAAGTACGGCTGAACTCAAGTGTGCAGAACAGTATTTAGAGTATTCCTCGGCACATACTGACTTTGAAAGAAATCTGGCAGATACCTTTACTGCGGAAGTCATTGCAAATATCTCGTCTAGGTTGGGCCGTAGCCCCCTGGACTTTGGTTTGACTGCCGTTGAATTAGCTGGTGATGAAGCTTGTGATCTTTTCTGCAGGAATCATCTGTCAAATAAACACCTCGCTGAGCTCGGCCGGCAGATAGTAGATAGGGAGGGCAGCCTGGGTGACAGGGGGCTGGATGAAGAGAAAGCCATGATGGCCCAGACCTTTCATCAGTTTTCTGTTGATGTTGTCGCACCACTTGCTGAGGATATTCATCGCAAGGACCTTATTATCCCAGACGATATTCTCAACGGCCTTCGTGAACTGGGATGCTTTGGTTTAAGCGTACCCCAGCGATTTGGTGGTCTGCTGCCGGACGATCATGAGGACAGTCTTGGAATGATCGTGGTGACGGAGGAATTGTCCCGCGCATCACTAGGTGGTGCAGGGTCCCTTATTACACGACCTGAAATCATGGCCAGGGCCTTGCTAGAGGGTGGAACCAGTGAGCAAAAAGATCAGTGGCTGCCGAGACTCGCATCGGGAGAGTTACTGTGTGCTATTGCCATAACTGAACCCGATTATGGTTCTGATGTTGCGTCAATGCGCCTCAAGGCAACGGCCACTGATGAGGGCTGGATTCTGAATGGAGCCAAGACCTGGAGTACCTTTGCCGGTAAAGCCGGTGTGCTGTTGACGCTGGCTCGTACGGATCCTGACCTGTCCCTGGGCCACAAGGGCCTGAGTTTGTTCATGGTCGAAAAGCCGTCGACCGATGATGATAAGTTCGAGTTTGTGCAGGAGTCAGGAGGCCGGCTTACGGGTAACGCTATTCCTACGATTGGCTACCGTGGCATGCACTCCTTCGAGCTCTTTTTTGATGACTTTTTCATCCCGGCGAGCCATGTAATCGGGGAAGGTCAGGGTGTAGGCAGGGGGTTCTATTTCACCATGCGCGGTTTTATGGGGGGAAGAATTCAAACCGCGGCGAGAGCTTGCGGTGTCATGCAGGCAGCGTTTGAAACAGCGATTGGCTATGCAACGGATCGAAAAGTATTTGCTAAACCAGTCGCTGATTATCAGCTTTCACTGATTAAATTCGCAAGAATGGGGATCTATCTGGGTGCATCGCGTCAATTTACCTATATGGTTGGTAAACTCATGGATGCTGGTCACGGCCAGACCGAAGCGAGCCTGGTGAAGCTTTTTGCCTGCAAGGCGTCAGAATGGATCACTCGGGAGGGGATGCAAATCCATGGGGGTATGGGCTATGCAGAAGAAACATCTGCCAGTCGTTATTGGCTGGACGCTCGTGTACTTTCAATATTTGAAGGAACGGAAGAGACTTTGGCGCTCAAGGTTGTTGGCAGAAGCCTGGTAGAGGGTGCGATATAATGAAGAAATCAAAAGAGGTATAGGCAGAACATGGATCTAGAATTTACCGCGGAAGATTTTGAATTTCAAAAGGAAGTTCGTCAGTGGATTGAGGACAATTATCCTCAGGAGATGCGTGACACGCATGCGAGAAGCAGGGTCATTACAAAGGAAGACCATATTTACTGGCAGCAGGCGCTCTACAAGCAGGGATGGGCGGGGCTGAATTGGCCTGCTGAGTACGGCGGTCCTGAGTTCACCCCAACCCAGCAATATCTTTATGACCTGGAGATGGCATCCGCCGGAACACCGGGGGTGATGCCGTTTGGGCAAAGCATGGTTGCCCCGGTCATCATGAAATTTGGCACCGATGAACAGAAAGAAAAATACCTGCCCGGTATTTTGTCCAGCGATGTGTGGTGGTGCCAGGGGTATTCCGAGCCGGGTGCCGGTTCTGATCTGGCTTCCCTTCGAACCAAGGCGGAGCCTAATGGAGATCACTACCTGGTTAATGGCACAAAAACCTGGAACACTCTTGGGCAATATGCAGACTGGATTTTTTGCCTGGTGCGAACCAGTAAGGAAGGAATCAGGCAGCTGGGTATTTCATTTCTGCTGATAGATATGAAGTCCCCGGGCATTGAAGTGGTACCCATCAAGACAATTGACTGCCCACCAGATGGCTACCAGGAAATTAACATGGTTCACTTCAATGATGTGAAGGTGCCGGTTGAGAACCTGGTTGGAGAAGAAGGCAAAGGGTGGACCTGTGCAAAGTACCTGCTGGAGTTTGAACGTGGCAATGCTTATTCTCATGGGCTAAAAGCGGGCCTTGAAAAGGTTAAGCACATAGCCACTGTTGAGCGTGATGACGGTGAGCCGCTGATTCACAACCCGGATTTCCTGCGTAAACTGACAGAAACTGAGATCGCCATATCTGCCATGGAATTTACCGAATTGCGGATACTCAGTTCAGTGAATACGGGTGGCAATGTTGGCCCGGAATCCTCTCTGCTCAAGTGTCGCGGTACTGAGTTGCAGCAGCAACTGACGGAGCTGGTTATGGAAGCGACGGGAACCTACGCTATCCCCTTCGATAATCCACCGCCGGTCACCGGCTTGAACAGGGAACCCATTGGACCTGACTATGCCGCGGCAGCGGCGCCAATATATTTCAATACAAGAAAGGTTTCCATTTTTGCTGGTTCCAACGAAATTCAGCGAAACATCATGGCGAAGATGGTTCTCGGCCTGTAGGTGGGCAAGAACCAGGGAAACCCCAATTTATTTATTAAGACGAGGTTACAGATATGATCACTCGGCGAACACTACTTGAGCTGTCACTGTATACACCCATGCTTTCCGGTCTGTCGAATTCAGTTTTTGCTGATAGTAAGGTCAATTCCGCGACAAAGGATTCAGACTTAATCTATCTCTCGCCGATTAAGTCGGATGGGACTGAGAGTAGTTGCCAGGCTGAGGTTTGGTTTGTCCAGAATGGAAAAGACATGTACGTTTGTACCTCCACCAGTAGCTGGCGTACCCGTGCAATTGCCAAGGGACTGAATCGTGCGCGTGTATGGGTTGGCGACCTAGGGTCCTGGAAGAGTACTAACGGGAAATACAAAGATTTGCCCAGTCTTGAAGTGGAGGCCAGCCTGGTTTCGGATACCAATGTGCAACAGGAAGCGCTCACGTTATTTGGTGACAAGTATCCTTTGGGGTGGGTCGTCTATGAATCAAGGTTCCGTAATGGACTGGCGAATGGCTCTCGCTCCATGTTGCGATACAGCCCTCTGGCTAGCTAGCGTCTGCTCAAGTCGTGACTCGGCGATTTCGTCACTAACTACCTGGGTCGGGCGATTAGTTTCGCTGGCCAACTCGAAAATCTGCTCCAGGTTGTTACCGATTCTGTTGATATGCTGAGTAACCTTTTCATGGTCGTATGAGCTTCTTTCGTAATAAATGTCGATAATACCTCCCGCATTGATCACATAATCCGGCGCATAAAGGGTGCCGGACTGGGCTAATAATTCTCCCACCGCAGGATTTGCAAGCTGGTTGTTAGCGGCACCGGCAATGATTGGCGCCTTGATATCCTGAAGCGTATGCGGGTTGATAAAGCCTCCGAGTGCGCAGGGTGCAAACACATCAACGTCCAATTTGTGAATTCTGTTCAGGTCAGCTGGTATTGCATCTACACAGCCAATAAGGTTGTCTACAGCCTCCGTATAAAGGTCGGCGACGTAAATTTCTGCGCCGGCATCCACCAGGTAACCGGCCAGCCTTTTGCCGACATTGCCCACTCCCTGGATAGCGATACGCAGCCCATTAATGTTGTCTGAGCCAAACCGATGCTTCACGCTTGCCTTAATGCCGACAAATACGCCATAGGCCGTGGAGGGGGAAGGGTCCCCATTGACTTCACTGCCATCTCGAAGTCGTTTGCTGCGTACACCGGCCACATGGCTTGTCACAGTCCCTATTGTCTGAAGGTCTTCCACGCCTGTCCCTGAATCTTCTGCAGTTATATAGGCGCCACCAAGGGAATCGACAAATTCACCCATGACGAGGAACATGTCCCTGGACTTGCCGGACTTTGGGTCAGCAATGATGACGGCTTTACCACCTCCCAAAGGCAACTCAGCCATAGCGGACTTGTAGGTCATGCCGCGGGACAATCGCAGGACATCTGTAATGGCTTCGTCTCTTGAACCATAGGGCCATATTCTGCAGCCTCCAAGGGCCGGTCCCAGGACACGGTTGTGAATAGCGATATAAGCTCTAAGTCCGCTGTCCTGGTCCAGGCATTCATAGACATTTTCATGGTCCTCGTAATCTGGATAGGACCTGGTATTTATAGTTGAGATTTTCATTGCGTTCCCTCTATGCCGCTTCTGGACTAACCAGTGTCACGAGGCTGGTGTCATCTTTTAGGAGTATGGAAAGTAGTCGCTGCTGTTCTGCCGCTACCATTTTTGCGTTGTTGGCTTTGACGTAGCCAAAACCTCTGATTTTTTCCGGGAGCAAGAGAATCTCAGCTATGGCCGATACCTTCCCGGCGTTCAGCCTTGGCATCAGCTCATCGACAAGGCGCTCATAATTGACTATGAGTTCTTGTTCAAACTTGCGGTCTGCAGTGTAGCCAAAAGGGTCAAACATGCACCCACGCAGAAACTTAAATTTGGCGAGCAGACGGAATACCATGAAAAACCAGGGACCGAAACGTACCTTCTTTGGTCGCCTGGTGTGTTTGTCAGTTGGCGCTATCAGGGGAGGGGCAAGGTTGAATTCCATGCTGAAATTTCCCTGGAACTGGGCATCTATTGATTCGCGAAACTCATCGGTGTTGTAAAGCCGGGCCACTTCATATTCATCTTTATAAGCAAGCAATTTGAAGTAGCATCGTGCTACAGCCTCAGTTACCTTGTTGGAAGCCATTGCCTTTTCCGCAGTCAAGACTCTTCT
>Ga0187827_10008530_pt1 | contig 11070 bp, 8 predicted proteins | sample ETNtaG_39_FD_167969 | JGI IMG/M metagenome (GOLD analysis project Ga0187827, IMG submission 167969) | Marine microbial and viral communities from oxygen minimum zone, Eastern Pacific Ocean - ETNP2014_SV_150_PacBio MetaG (Illumina Assembly) | ecosystem: Environmental > Aquatic > Marine > Hypoxic... | reverse complement strand
TGTATCAGGATTTGTTTGAATTGGGTCAGTATTAATTTGATCTACATAATAATACACTGAATTATTCATATCAGTATATTTCCCATTAAATAAATTTCTTGCACAAAAATTTGTCCAAGATTCTGTAAAAGTACTATTATAAGTAGTTAAAACATTACCAATTGATAAATGTCCATTATTTACATTTTCAAAATATTCCCAAATTTCTCTTATAATAGAACTTGACATCTGATTTTCTTCCTGCTCTATCACTTGCGTTAAATAATGTCCAAATAGAGCAATACTATATCCATCAGTATCATCAATATCTGTATCTGGATTCTCAAAAAAACTATCAACCCAGTATATATAATCATCACCATCAGGAACAATCACATCCTCTATCCATGTTGCTGACATTTCATATAAAAATGTTGTATTCCCAGATGGATATGGTCTATAAGCTCTTTGAATTGCATGAAAAAATTCATGGGCTACAGTTAGTCTCATTGTATTGATTCCAGGGATATGATAATCTCCCACTTCATATTCATCATCTATTAGCATATACGTAGCTCCAAGTTGGAATTGATCATCAAATGTCGTAAATCCATAAGATCCAGGGCCTCTATCTTCAATATAAATATCATAAATTCCATCATCATCATCTACTTCAGAATAAAATCCCATAACATTAATTAACACTGCTCTAGAAGAATCTGCTATAATACCAACTTCTTCAACATAATCTGGAATATTATTATTATTAGTATCATCTAGCAAGGGCGCATCGTTTCCTGTAGTATCAAAATGTATTTGAAAATGACCTGATGGAGAAAAAATTGATGTCTGTAAAGTAGGGCGTATCCTGGTAGATGGTGAAATCATATTATCGTAAAAACCACAGCGTTGACTATGAGTATTTGTAAATATATATGAAATAAATATAATGAACAGTAATCTATTCATCACTTATAACTATACAACTCCTTGGTCTAACATAGAATCAGCGACTTTAATAAAACCTGCTATATTGGCTCCTTTTATATAATTAATATAATCGTCCTCATTACCATATTTGACACATTGTTTGTGTATATTTTGCATAATAGTTTTTAATCTAGCATCTACATCTTTACTTGACCATGATGCAAACATACTATTCTGGCTCATTTCTAATCCAGATACAGCTACACCTCCTGCATTAGCTGCTTTTCCAGGACCAAAAAGAACTTTATTATTTATAAAAATATCTACAGCTTCAGAATTTGTTGGCATATTTGCACCTTCTACTACACACATACAGTTATTTTTAATTAAAGTTTCTGCATCTTTCTTATCTATTTCATTTTGTGTTGCGCAGGGGATAGCAATATCACATTTAATACTCCAAGGATTTTGGCCTTCAAAATATTGTACATTGAATTTTTCTGCATATTCTTTAATTCTACCTCTTCTATTATTTTTCAAGTCCATAAGAAAATCAAATTTTTCCCCCTTTATTCCATCAGGGTCATAAATACTTCCTGAAGAATCAGATAATGAAACTGCCTTCCCTCCTAGCTGATTTATCTTTTCAACTGCATATTGGGCAACATTCCCAGAACCAGAAACACATATAGTTTTATTTTTAATTGAATCATTATTCTGATTTAGCATTTCCTGCACAAAATATACAGTACCATACCCTGTTGCTTCAGGTCTGATTAAACTTCCACCCCAATTTAATGCTTTTCCTGTTAATACTCCTGTAAACTCATTTCTGATTCTTTTATACTGTCCAAACATAAAACCTATTTCTCTACTCCCAACTCCAATATCTCCTGCTGGAACATCAGTATATGGGCCAATATGTCTTTGGAGCTCTGTCATAAAAGATTGACAAAAACTCATTACTTCATTGTCTGATTTTCCTTTAGGATCAAAATCTGAACCACCTTTCCCTCCTCCCATAGGTAAAGAAGTTAAACTATTTTTAAAAATCTGCTCAAATCCTAAAAATTTTAAAATTCCTAGATTAACTGATGGATGGAATCTTAAACCCCCTTTATATGGACCTATAGAAGAATTAAATTCCACTCTATAACCTCTATTAACATTCACTTTGCCTTGATCATCTTTCCAAGGGACTCTAAACATTACAACTCTTTCAGGTTCTATAAGTCTATCTAAAATATTAGCATGTAAATAATGAGGATTTTCATTTAAAAAACTCCATATTGATTCCAAAACTTCTTTAACAGCTTGATGAAATTCAATCTGCTCAGGATTTTTATTAATAACTTTACCCATAAAAGAATCTAAAGAATTACTCATATTTATAAACCTTTCATTTTATTTAATTACTTAATGTAAATTTACTAAATGGTTTTATATAAATAATAGTTTTAATCTTCCTTGAAATTATTCGTTATTAATATGGTTTTAAATAAAAAATGAAAAAAATCAGCGCCTCTATAACTGAAACCTGTATACTATATCCTAAATCAGTAATATTTTATTCTTTATTATCCATTGTTATTCTAATGGGTGGACTGCCATATGTGCATCAAGATGATGATATAATAAACTTGCTTCCAGAAGATATTGGTTCTAGGCAAGTATTTGATGAGATTCAAAAAGAATACGGTTTAACTGAATATATGTATGTTGCAGTTGGAAACAATAATACTTCTATTTTAAATAAAAATTCTCTTAAGGTTATTTGGGACTTAACTAAGGAATTTGAACAAATAAGGAAAAATGACACCCTTATTGTTGATAATGTTATTTCAATATCAAATTTCAATAAAATTTATTTAGAAATTGAAGAATATACTGAAGGTGATATTATATATAAAGACAGTTTAATATCAGTTGATGATTTAATGGAATCAAAAACTTTAAATAATACTCAAATAAAAAATATTGATAGTTACTTAAATGATAATCCAATTATTAAAAAAAGGCTTATAAGTAAAAACGGAGATTATGCTAATATAATAATTATACCAATGGATAATGAATATTATCCAGATTTAGCAAGAGAAATCCATAGAATAACAGATAAATATAAAACTACTAATTCTACTCCATTTGAATTTCATTTTGGTGGTCAAGCATATGTAACTGGAGCAGTTCCAGATATGGTCCAAAGTGAAGTTAAAATTCTACTTGTATATGGATTACTCCTGATGACAATAATTCTATTTATTAATTTAAGAAGCATTCAGGCTGTTTTTTTAATTTTAGTAATAATATTATTTTCAATGATGAGTATGTTTGGATTTATGGGGTGGGTCTATCATTTTACTAATTCAAAATATTTCTTTTTCACTCTTATGAACACTTCCATGCCAATAGTGTTATTAACTATAGCAAACTCAGTTGGTGTTCATATAATAAGTAAATTTATAAGAAAATTACGTAAACATAGAGATAAAATAATAGCCATTAAAGAAACTATGAAAAGTTTACATATGCCAATATTTTTAACATCACTTACTACTGCATTAGCATTTTTAACATTATATTTTTCTCCCGTAAGTGCAATGATTGGCTATGGAATTACTATTGGATTTGGAATTATGTGTTCATGGATATTATCTAATACACTTTTACCTGCATTAATAGTAATACTAAATTGGGATGTAAATTCTTCAGCAGTATCCAAACCTAGTTATATTGAAAATATGATGACAAAATTTGGATCTTTAGTCTCTACTAAACCAAAAAACGTATTAACCCTTGGAGCAATAATAGTTGTTTTTTCAATAATTGGGATTCAGTACATAAATGTTGAAGTTCAATATAATAAAATGTTTAAAAAGGGAAATGTTATAAGAGATTCTGCAGAATTTTTAGATGAAAATATGACAGGAAATGTCAATCTTCTTTTCAGAGTCAGAGATACATTGGACTATAAAATGACTATAATTGATTCTTCCATAAAGGGAGAACCTTTTAAAGAACCAAAATATTTGAATGATATTGCATTATTACAAAATTTCTTAGACAGTTTAGATAATGTTAAAACAACAATTTCAATAAATGATATTGTTAAACAATTACATAAAGTGTATGAAGGGAATAATCAGGATTATTATTCAATCCCTGATTCAAGACAGAAAGTAAGCAATTTATTTGCATTTTATGAAATGAATCCAGATGAAAATATTTCTTCGATTCTAAATGATTATAAAAATGAAACTATTATTACAGCACTAATGAGTACTTTTTCAACTCAAAAAGTTCCTGAATATCAATATAAAATACAAGATTTTATTAATGATAAAATTGATAATAAAAATCTTACATTTGAATTAACTGGAATGATGGCTTTTATAGTTGATTTTATGTGGTTGGTAGTTAAATCATCAATTATGAGTCTAGTTCTTTCTATATTAGTAATTTTTATTACTGCATCTGCATTTTTTAAATCATGGAGATATGGTATAATGGCTATAATTCCTCTTACAGCTGCAGTTGCATTGAATTTTGGCCTTATGGGCTGGTTTGGAATTGAATTAACTCACATAACTGCATTATTAACTTCAATTATTATAGGTGTTGGCGTTGATTTTTCAATTCATTATATTTCAGAATATAAAAATTATAAGGAAACTACTGATTTGGATATTTTGTCTAAAGAAACTATAGATAGTGTTGGGTATCCTATTATTTTAGATGCATGGTCTAACATGGCTTTTGGAGCATTGCTTCTTTCATCAATAATTCCCTTAGGACACATTGGAGGATTAATGGTTTTAGCAATGATTTCTACTTCCATTGGTGCTTTGACCTTATTAGCTGCAGCACTTGAATTAAGTAAAAATAAAATGAAATAATGACTAAAAAAATTATCATCATATTACTATTGAATTATTTGCTAACAATGAATGGAATAGAACTAGCAACTTTAATTGAAAATAGAATTAAACCAGATGATATTAAATCAACAAATACGATGACTATAACAAATAAAAAAGGAAGAAAGAAAACTCTGCAATTAATTTCTAAATCTAAAGATAATAGTAAAAGACAAATGATATGGTTTCTTAGCCCACCAGATGATAAAGGAATGTCATTTTTGAAAATAGAACATGATGATAAAGATGATTTAATGAAAATGTGGTTACCGGGATTTAAAAAACTAAGAAGAATAGCTTCAAGTAAAAAATCTGATTCTTTTATGGGTTCAGATCTTAGCTTTGAAGATTTAACAAATAGAAATATCAATGATTTTTCTTACAAATTGATATCCAACGAATCTGAATGTGAATATAAAAGTACTACAACAAGTTGCTATGAATTAGAAAGTATACCTAAAAACATAAATAGTCAATATAGCAAGCATATTACCTGGGTTATTCAAGAAAATGATACCTATTTATCAATTAAGGAAAATTCTTTTGATAAAGATAGCCAATTATTGAAAATAAAAAGCATTGAATTTGAACAAATAACCTATAGTCAAGATTCTGATTCAGCAATAACAAATTCTTCAAAAAATTTTTATATTATGAATAAGCTAGATGTTAAAAATGTCCAAAAAAATACTTCTACTTCATTAGTTGTTAACGATATTTCAATTAATCTTGGTATCGAAGATAAAGACTTTAATGAAATGAATCTAAAACGACTTCCTTAATTAAAATACTATGAAAAATAAAAATAGGCTGGAAGAATTTATTAGTTCTCCAAAAAAATCTTTGTGGAAACTATCAATTCCAATGATGCTTGGAATGAGCGTTCAGGCAATTTATATGCTTATTGATACTGCTTTTATTGGCAATTGGGTAGGATTCAAAGCATTAACTGGCCTTGGCTTTGTTTTTCCACCTATGTTCATAATTATGGGGATAACATTTGGGATAGGATCAGGAGCGACCACTGTTATAGCTCAGAATATTGGAAAGGGCGATAAAAAAAAAGCTGATACTGCAGCAGAACATTTACTTGCTCTTGGCATATTTTTTTCAATATTTTTTATTTTGATTGGATATTTTTCAGGCTTAAATATTTTAAAATTCCAAGGTGCAACTGGACAAAGTCTGATTTATGCTTCTAGCTATTTTTTCATTATGCTAATAGGTATACCATTTATGATTTTTTCAATATTTTTCAGATCAATTTTATCTGGAGAAGGTGACAATATGTTGCCAATGAAAATATTAGGCTTAGGAACTATTATTAATATTGTATTAGATCCTATATTAATCTATTACTACCAAATAGAAGGGGCTGCAATTGCAACAGTTATAAGCCAATGTACTGTATTTATTTTATTTATATATATTATACTAATAAAAGAAACTTCATTTATTTCATTTAATTTAAAAAATTTCAATTGGGATAGGAAAATTTTATCTAGTATTTTGAAAATTGGGCTCCCTGTAGGCTTTTCAATGCTAATAATGGCAATTGGAATATTTTTTTATAATTCAATCTTAAGTAAGTCGCTTCATCCTGATTCTGCAATAGCAGCTTATACAACAGCACACAGAATTGAACATTTATTTTTTATACCATTAATTTCAATAGCAACAAGTATGGTTACTTTAATTGGGATGTTTTATGGAGCTAAAAAGTTTAACCTAATTAAAATAATAATAATATATTGTATCAAATCATGCTTATTAATTTCTTTGCTATATGGATTAATATTTTATTTTTTAGCAAATCAAATAATTCCTATTTTTGTTAATGCTAATGAATCTCCACAAGTAATTAGTATTGGTGTCAGTTATTTTAAAATTTTTGCATTTGCAATCCCGTTTATATGTTTAGGAATGATTGGTGGAAGAGTAATGCAGGGATTAGGAAAATCATATCCGATGTTTATATTATCTTGTTTAAGAGTTATAATTATAAGTTGTTCTTTAGCATGGTATTTTATTGAAAAATTAAATATGCCACTTGAATTTGCCTGGATTGCAATTTTAATTTCATGTATTTCATCTTCAATTATTAGCATTATATGGATGTTGTTTGTAATAAAAAAAACAAAATTGAAGAGAAATTAATTACAATTTATTACAAGAAATAATTAAACTAAATAAATAAATGTTTATAGTTTATATGAGTAATAATTATTTAATTAATTACTCCTCCACTTAAAAGGCCTTGTATTACAAGGCCTTTTTTTATATTTAATTTTTGTATTACATTATTCCAATGAAATTAAATGCTTTAATATTATTATTATCAATTTCTGTCTGTCAAGAGATTTATACAGAATATCTTGTTGAAAATGGGGATACAACAGATGTATTTTCATATCAGATTCCATCTAATTATAATAATGATAATATTCATCCTCTATTAGTAACATTTCACCATTGGGGTGGTAATCAAAATTCAAATTATAGTACTCTATATGATGAAGAAGCAAATGATAGAAACTGGATAATGTTATCACCTTATGGAGGTTCTTCAAATAACTATAATCATCAAGGAATGCAGAATATGGTTGAAAAAGAAATAGAATGGATGATGGAAAATTTTAATATTAATGAACAGAAAATTTATATGCTTGGAGGTTCTATGGGAGGAGCTTCAGGAGCTATTTATGCAAATAATCACTTAGATCCTACAAAACCAATGGTTGCAGCAACTGCATCTGCATCGGGAATACTTGATTGTGAAAGAAGAGCTATTGAAATGGATGGGAATAATTCCATGATAGAATGGTTTGGGGGAAATTGGGATGAAGTTCCATTTGAATATCATAGAAATAGTGCTGTTTATTTTGCTGATACAACACAGAGTATGCATTATAATTTATTACACACACCCTTATATTTAGATTTTGGTTCTACAGAGCCACATAGAACCCATGCTGAAGATCTTTATAATCTACTTTTACATTATAATGAAAATATGTGGATTGATAATGATCCAACACCTGGGCATGGATATTCTGTCATTGATGAAGAGCACTCCTGTGAATGGCTAAGTCAATTTGAACTTATAGATAATCCAGATATCATAAATGTAAACCTTGATGAGCCATCAAGAACATATTGGCTTGAGGCAAAAAATATTAATATAGAAGATGAATTCATTAGAATAGAATGTGAATATTGTAACGAAAATACATATTGTATTAATCAATTTTCAAATTCTGATACATTATTATTTCATATTTTAAATGATATAATACCATCAAATATTCAATTTTATAATAATCAGATTGACTCAATATTTACTATTGGTATTACAGGAACATCTTCAATGATTACTTTAATTTCAGATATTTCTTTTGAAGAATTTGGTAATTCTTATTGGGATAATCTAAATCTAGAAGATGAAATTATTTTTGTTGATATATCTACAGGAATTTATAGCATGTCATTTACATTTGAAGAAATTGAAGATATAAACTTAGATGGAATATGGAATGTACTGGATATTATTTTACTAATTAATCATATTTTGGGAGAAAATTTGTTATATGAATTTCAACTTGAAAATGCAGATGTAAATGAGGATGGTATAATAAATATTTTAGATATTGTTTTTGTAATAAATATAATTCTTCAAGATTAATTATGAATAAATTAACAAATGAATTAGAAGGAGTGCTACGTTGGCCTAAAAAACCATCTGAAAAACATCTAGTAATTAAATGGTTATCTAAAAAATTTCTAGCTAGAAAGAAAGATGGATCAATATATTGGAAAATTAATTAATAATTATTTTTTACTTAATAATTTTTTCTGATACCTAGACTGGACAATATCAATAATAATCAAGATTGATATTACAAAATAAAATGTTGCCTTGCTCATAGGTGTTATTTCATAATTAAATAAAGTTAAATGTGCAAGATGTCCACCTTCAGATACTAACATAATACCAACTATAAATAATATAAATAATCCAAGTACTTCATACATTCTATTTTTTTGTAAAAATGCAGCTACATTATCTGCAAGCCAAATCATAAGTAATCCACAAACAATAATAGAAATTGCCATTATTATAAAAACATCAGTTAATGCCATAGCACTTAATATAGAATCAAATGAAAATACTAAATTCATTAATACAATCCAAAAAATAACACTTTTAAAGGATTTTTGATGATTAGCATCATGATCAAAACTATTTAAAATCAACATGTGAGATATTTCTTTTACTGCTGTATAAATAATAAATATTCCTCCAACCAAAACGATAATACTGTGGAAATTAAAACTGCTATGAATAATACCTTCAATATTTAGAGAAAATAACACCCCTTGAATTGAATCAACTAAACTCATTACAATAAATAATAATATCAATCTTAAAAAAATAGCAATACCTATGCCCCATCTTCTAACTAATACACGTTTATCTTCAGGAGCTTTTTTAGATTCCAGGGATATATATAATAAGTTATCAAAACCTAAAACAATCTGGAGTATAATTAAAAAAAATAGAGTAATAAGATTGTCTATAGTAAACATATTAATCTTCTTTGTTTTCTGTTTTTTTAATTAATCCTAACATTTTGCCAATAAGTTTATCTACTAATCTATCTGGTAAAAAACCTGGGATGTAATAATTTTTAAAAATTTTAGGGGTAATCACATATCGTGTTTTAGGTTTATTTGTTTGCATTATTTCAACTACTTTTTCACCTATAATACTTGGAGGGTATCCATCTGCTTCAATTGCTTTCAAATAACCTTTATTGAATCTTCTTAAAGAATTTTCATATTCTGTATTTAAAAAAGGATTATCTTCTATATCAGGCACTTTATCCCATATTGGAGTTTTAATTGGACCTGGTTCTAATAATACAACATCTATTTCATGTAACAGTAATTCTCTTCTTAGCGCATCATTAAAACCCTCTAGAGCATGTTTTGAAGATGTATATGGAGCAACAAATGGATAAGACCTCTTGCCACTTATAGAACCTACATTAATAATTTTATTTTTCATTTTATACTTATTACTTTCAATCAATAAATCTAAAAAACATTTTGTAACTTCAATGAGTCCAAAAAAATTAACTTCAAATTGCTGTCTGAAAATATCAACATCTAAATATCTAACAGGGCCACCAAGAGCAATACCCGCATTATTTATAATACAGCTTAAAGAACTGTTTTCATTCTTTAAAATCTGCTTAATTTCTTTTTTAGCAATTTCAATTTCTTCTTTAATAGTTACATCAAATTTCACTGGAAAAAATGTATCTGGATATTGTTTTTTTAGTTTTTCTGAATCTTCTATTTTTCTCACACTACCAATAACTAAAAAATTTGATTTTAATAGCTCATCTGCAATTGCATTACCTATTCCTGTACTTACACCGGTAACTAATACTGTTCGCATAAATACCTCTATTTTTTTTATATTATATTTTAAATATGGAACTATTTTTTCATATTTACATTTAAAATATAACAATTAAATAAGGTATTTATAATGAGAATTATTGCAACTTTTATTTTATCCCTAGCTTTTATTTTTTGTAATTATAATCAGTTCAATCAATCTTTTATAGATGTTGCAAAAAAACAGAGTTCTTCTATTGTTTCAATTATATCAGAAAAAATTCAAAAAGATAACAATATGTTTTTCTTTAATCCTTTTTTTGAAGAATTTGGAGATCAATTTCAACAAGAAAGAAAATCTCAATCTTTAGGATCTGGTGTAATAATTAATGCTGAGAAAGGTTATATTGTAACAAATAATCATGTTATTGATAAGGCAGAAAAGGTTCAAGTTATTCTATATGATAAACAGGAATTTGATGCAACAGTTTTAGCAACTGATCCATTATCTGACTTAGCAATCATTCAAATTAAATCAGCTGAATTAACTCAAGCTATATTTGGAGATTCTAATAAATTACAGATTGGAGAATGGGTTGTAGCTATTGGAAGCCCTTTTGGTCTGCATTTAAATCATACTGTAACAGCAGGAATTATCAGTGCAGTAGGAAGAAGTGATGTGATTTCAAGAAAGAATTTCGAAAATTTTATACAGCATGACGCTGCTATAAACCCAGGAAATTCTGGAGGGGGATTATTTAATCTAAATGGTGATTTAATTGGAATTAATACAGCAATAGCAACAGATGGTTTTTCTAAATCTAATGCTGGCGTTGGT
>Ga0187827_10008529_pt1 | contig 11071 bp, 8 predicted proteins | sample ETNtaG_39_FD_167969 | JGI IMG/M metagenome (GOLD analysis project Ga0187827, IMG submission 167969) | Marine microbial and viral communities from oxygen minimum zone, Eastern Pacific Ocean - ETNP2014_SV_150_PacBio MetaG (Illumina Assembly) | ecosystem: Environmental > Aquatic > Marine > Hypoxic... | reverse complement strand
ATATCAAGATGGTGCTTTGAAAAGGTCAAAAAGTTTTTTTGATAAATATAAAGTAATTAAGTTAGATAATAATTCACAAATGATTGCTAATGAATTTATTAATTTTGAAATTAATAGAGATGATAAGGTTTTAAAAATTGAACAAATAAATAGCAAAGGAAGAGTTATTATTTATAAATCCAATATAGATTCTTGGAATATTGAAATGAAAAATTTAAATAATAAGAATGTAGAAATTGATAATACAAATTTTGAAAATTTAACTGGCTGTTTGACCATTATTGATTCTATTTTTAAAAATATAGAAATTCATACTAATAATCTTTTTTGCGAAGATAGCGTAAATTTTATTAGATCTTCGGGAAATATTAAAAAAATAGATATCAATTCTAGTTATAGTGATGCTATTGATAGTGATTTTTCAAAAATTAAATTTGAAAAAATTTTTGTTAATACTGCACAAAATGACTGTCTCGATCTTTCTTATGGATCTTATGTTGTTGAGGGGGCCTTCCTTGATAATTGTGAAGATAAATCAATTTCTATTGGTGAAAAATCCAACGTAGATATTGGTTCTGTAAAAATTTCTAATTCAAATTTTGGTATAGTATCCAAAGATGGGTCAAAAACTTTTTTAGAACAAGGATCTTTTTTAAATACCAAAGTATGCTTAAGTGTTTACAACAAAAAACAAGAATTCAATGGTTCTATCATTAGGTATAAAGATATTAACTGTGATTCAAAAAAAATATTTGATGTACAAAATGGCTCCAAAATAATCAAAATCAATTAATTATATATGAGTTTTAGAATTGAAAATAAATATAAAATTCAAATTAACAAGTTATCTAACTTATATGAATGGATATACAAAAATGATGGAATAAGATTATTCCCTAAACGTAACATATTTTCAATATATTTTGATAATTCAAATCTATCACTATATAGTGACTCCATTGAAAGTATTGTTCCTAGGAAAAAAATAAGATTACGCACTTATAATAATTCTGTTATCTCCCGTCAAAATTATAATCTTGAAATTAAAATAAATTCAGTTGAAGGAAGATTTAAAACCTCAAAAAAAGTTAAGGATCATGTTAAATTTTTGAAAAAAGGATATTATGATATCAAATACGGATTATGTTATCCCATTGTTCAGGTTAAATACTTGAGAGAATATTTTAAAGTTTTCGGTATTCGGATAACTCTTGATACTCATATTAGTTTTAAATCATTCAATCAAATAGGAAATTATTTGGATTACGAAAAAATAATATTGGAAGCTAAAACTCAGAATACAATGATCTCAAATTATATTGATGAAAAATTCTTTTTTGAAAAAATAAGATTTTCAAAATATTGTAGCGCGATTGATATTCTAAATAAAATTTAGAAAATTCTTTTTAATTATCTTTATGGGTCAAATTTATATCTGAAGATTGGTATATTGGTCTTTCTGATGGATTATGAATTACTTTTAAAATTGATAAAGCATAGAATGACATACAAAAAAGAGCTAATACAATAAATTTTTTACTTGTTAATTGTTTTGCAAATTTTAAGTAAAATTCGCTTCTTATTAAAAGAAAAAAAATAATATACATTAATGGATCATAGGTCTCATGATAATGGATGGTATCTATTTCCAGAAAAATTAATACTAAAAATAACGTAAAATCAAATACTCTATCTTTTGCATCATTAAAATTAATTACGGTTAAAATGAGAGTATTTAAACTTATAATTGAAACAATATAGAATAGGTAATTATTTTCAAAAATTAAAATCGATGCTCTATAAAAGATTCCACCGCCGTGAGTTAAATTATAGTCAAAATAAAATATTAGCAATAATAAGAATAATATTGATAAAATCACATTTTTTAATTTAAAGCTGCCTATTCGAAAGTTGTTCTTAAAATTTGTTAACAAAAAGGGAAAAGAATAAAAAAAGATCATTGAAATAGTTATAGAAAACTGATTTACAAATCTAGATAGATCAAATCTAAGATCCAGTTTGTTTTGTATCAAAACTACATCAAGACTAAATACATAATATAGTGCAGGAAAACTTAGCAAAAAATTTATTAAAATATAATATAATAATTTTTTTGATAATTTTAAATCAGAATAAAATCTGAAAAAAAAGTATATACTAAATAAAGCATAAATTGGTCTAACATAAGCCGCACAAGCCAAAAAGAATGCATTCAATAAAATATAAGATAAATTTTTTTCTTCAATAGCCTCATATTTTAAAAAAAAATAAAAACTAACTAATAAAAATATAATGGATAAGTTTTCACTGCCTAACCAAATAGAGCTTGATCGAAAATATGGAGAAAAGAATATTATGCATGGTATTAAAATGACAAGATTTTCTTTTTGAAATTTATATTTTATTTTTAAACATAAATAAAAAAAATAAGGTATTAATAAAGAAAGATGTAAAAAAATTAATCTGGAAAAATTTTCACTAAAAGATATTTTTTCTAGAAATAAAAAAAAAATTATATAAATAGGTGAGTGATTAGTAGCAAATTTGTCAAAATTTAATAATGAATGACTAAAATTTTCATAAAAAAAAACAACTACTAAATTTTTATGTAATGAATAATCTGTAATATATCCTAATGCAAAATCTTCATTAAAATAAAAACCAACAAGTAAAGAAAAATATAAAAGTAAATAAATAATAAAAATATTTCTTGAATTAATATTCATCTTTTAAAAAAATCTATTTTTTTAAAAACTAACGGTCCAATTAATCTTCCATAAAATCTGGAAAAATAATTTAATATTTGAGCTTTAAATTTAACGTTAAAAAACAAAAAAATGCAACCAAAGGCTCTTGAAAAATAGTAAATACATTTTAAATAATTAATTATAAAACCCATTAATCTTCCATGTATGTTTATATCTATATAATGTCCTAGAACTCCCAATCTAAAGCTTCTTCTAATCAGCCAATTTAAACTTGATCTGTGTTTATGAATATCTTCAAAAACTTTTACAGTTTTACTCCAATATATTTTATAACCATAATTATTAAGTTTTGAAAAAAATAATTGATCTTCACCAATTCCGAATTTGTTTAAAGCTTTATCAAAAACTAGTCCATGTTTTTTTATAATATCATATTCTAAAAAAACATTATTACTTGCGGCCCAATTAACCCTCTTTATATTCTCTTTGTACTTTTTTTCAAAGAATTGAGAATAATTAGTTAAATCAGAGTAATTGAAAAAGTTTTTTTTCAAAGACAATTGAGGCCCGGTGACAACTTCGGCTTTGGTAGATTTTATTATTTTGAAAACATTTTTAAGCCAAAAACGATCAACAACACAATCATCATCTAAAAAACATATGAATTTAGGATTTAATGTTTTCACCTCATATAAAAATTTATTCCTAGCATACACAATTCCTCTTCTTTTTTCATGTAACTGTATTATTTTATATTTAAATGACTTTTTTAGTTTTTTTACTAATTTAAATGAATTCTGCTTGATTGAATTGTCAATAATGATAATTTTTATTTTGATATTTAATACTACATACAAATTATTAATACCCTTCAGGCATCTAATTAAACTAGCGTTTCTATTATAAGTGCATATGCAAATAATAAGTGTCATAAATATTAATAGTATTTAAAATCTGATATTGAGTTAGCAAGATAATAAAATAACATTAATCAATTTTTTTACTCATTCAAGTTAATAATATTTTTTAGCGATTTAAAATGAGCAAATTGCGAAAATATTTTTATTTGTTTTTTTGCAAATAATTTTTTTTTATTTAATTCATTTTTAGTCAAGCTTTTAAATTCATCAAATTTATTTAATAGATCTGTTAAGTTATTGTTTTGGAATAAGAATCCATTTTGCCCATTGGTTAAAATTTCATTGGGTCCATTGGGACAATTGCTTGATATAATAAACGTGTTACTTAAGGCCGCCTCAAGTATAACGAATCCCGGATCTTCCCATAAGGATGTCAATATAAAACAGTCAGAATTTAACAAATATTTATATACATTTTTTTGATATCCCAAGAGGGATATTCTGTTTTGTAATTTTAATTTAATTATTTCTTTTGTTAACAATTTTTTTTGTTCGCCTTCTCCTAATAAAATTAGGTGATAATTAGGGTATTTGATCAATATTTTTTCGAAGGCTCTTATTAGTAAAAGAAAATTTTTTTGTCGTGTTAACCTGCCAATTCCAATTATTAAGTTATTTTTTTCAATTTTTAAATCTTCAATTTTTTCGTTTTTCTTTTTTGAAAACTCATGCATTTGTATAATTGGATCTCTTAAAATAAAGAGTTTGTTTCTATCAAAGATATTTATTTTTTTTAAATATTCATAAGTTGATGCGGTTGGGCACGTGACTTTATAAATTTTTTTTGAAAATAGCTTCCAAAATATATAGCGGATGAAATTTAATTTTGGTAATCCTGAAATTCTAATAATAACTTTAGTGTTATTTTTTATAATTAATGTTAAAAAAATTGGAAGTGAAGTTAATAGATGCGCAATTACATAATCTGGTTTTTCTTTATTGATTAAGTTTAATAATTTAAAAAAAGTCAGAGTAAAAATTAAAACATAAGATAACCTGCTTTTAAAAAAGCTTTCTTTTGGTAAAGATTCAGAAATATTTTTTTTGCTTAAATTAATCATGTGAATTCTTGAATCAATGGACTGCCTATAATTCTGCCATTCACCAATCGCATTAATTATAGCTACATTTATATTGTTTTTGTTTTTTGAATATTTAATTATAGATTCAGCAGATCTTATTACTGAAGAGACTGTTGCAACTTTCGATATAAAGGGAGACCAATAAAAAATTTTCATTAATATTTGAATTGCTCAATAAAGTTTGTTTTTAACCTAGGTACATCTAAGAGTATTTTGATGTTCATTTAGTAATATGCACGTTATAAAATAAATTTATATCTACTAATTTAATTTTGAACGGCAAAAAATTTTCCTGTATTTGATTTTTAAAATTATATCTTATTAACGAAATGAGGTTAAAAATTGAATTCACATGTTCAGTAGCATTAATATATTCATATTCTTCCTTTGAAATACCGTAGGTTTTCTTAACGATAAAATATTTAATAAATAACCTGCCCATTCGCCATAGATGCCCTGGATCCGTGGGTAAAGATATTGAAAGCACCCCTCCTACTTTTAATTTATTCATCATTTCAAATAAAAATTTTTCTGGATTATTAATATGCTCCAAGCAGTGTGAAATGATTATTCGATCAAAAAAATTATCTTCAAATGGTAAATTATTACCATCATATGCAAAGGTTTTGATGTCTTTCATTTCTTTATAAAATTCTAAAGCACCTTTTGAAGTTTCTGCTATAAAATATTCATCAAATTCATGCTTAAGGTAATCTATATGGGGAGCGATGCCTGCTCCAATTTCTAGTACCTTAGAATAATTTTTTTTTCTTTTAAAATTTTCTAATTGTCTATGACAATATCTCATAGTAAATCCGAGCAAACCAGTATACAAATGAGTGTTATATTTTTTACCTAGTTTATTAAATTCATCTTTTTTATACATAAAGATTTGATTATATTAATTCAGATAATTGTAAAGTTATTTAATATGATAAAAAAAAAAATAATAGTTTTTTTATTTCTTATTTTTCAACATCTTCTGTACGTATATATGTCACTTACATCAAATAATTTTACTCTTTTCAAATTTTTTTTCTCCAACGATGATAAATAAATAAAAATGTTTAAAGATAAGAAAATTATTATTACCTGCGTTTTGTTAAGTATATTTCTTACATTATTTATTTTAGGATTAAAAAATATATCTTTTACAAATAATAATTGGCTATCTTCAATTGACATGACTCAAGATCTCGTATCTTGGTATTATTTTAAAAACGATGTGTGGAGATTTCCAATTGGAATGAATCCAAATTATGGAATTGATGTAGGTAATTCTATAGTGTTTACAGGTGCTGTTCCGATTTTAGCTATAATCTTTAAAATATTTAAGTTCATTTTACCTCAGGATTTTCATTTTTTTAATCTTTGGTATTTTATATGTTTTTTTCTTCAATCTTTTGTTTCATTTTGTATTGTTAAGCATTTTACCAAAAATACAACATACGCGTTTATTGCTAGTTTATTTTTTTTAACCTCTCCAATATTTATCAGTAGAATTGTCACTCATATGTCTTTGGCAGCTCATTGGATAATTTTATTAAGTTTTTTCATTGAAATAGTATTTAAAAATAAAAATAAATTAATTTATTGGACTCTTCTAATTGCAATATCGTCTTTAATTCATTTTACTTTAACTATAATTATTTCAATAATTTTTGTTGTGTTTTCCTTAAATCGACTTATGGAAAATAAAAACATAAAACATTTTTTTTTCGAAATGATTTTTACGTTTTCTGTATTATTTTTTATTATGTATGTGCTGGGGTACTTTAAAATCCCAATAACAGATAGTTTAGGTTTTGGATACGGATATTATAAACTTAATTTAATAAGTATTTTTAATCCACAAATTGTCATTCCGAAGGGAGCTCTTTTGTGGTCAAACTTTTTGCCAACTATTTTAGTAAATACCGGGGAGGAATTAGAAGGATTTAATTATTTGGGGTTGGGAGGAATACTTCTATTGATCATTCTCATAATTTTTACAATGTTAAACTATAAAAAAATGTTTAGCAAAAATATAAGGCCTTATTTACTAATTTGCATTTTACTTACGATAATTGCATTGACAAATAATATAAGTTTTTCACAAAATACTCTAGTTGAACTGGAAATACCAAAATATATTTATGGGCCATTAAGCCTAGTAAGGGCTTCTGGAAGACTCTTTTGGCCTGTTTATTATTTAATTTTTATAGCTTCAATTTTTATCATTTATGAAAAATTTGGAAAAAAAATTTCAATAAGTATTTTATCTTTATTATTTCTTATACAGATAATTGATATATCTGCGGGCTTTAAAAAAATTTACAATGGTAATATTTTTTTAAAAAGCGCAGATAAAGAATATAATTTTTTTTGGAATCAAGTGAATAATCAATTTGATACATTGAGAAATGTACATTTTGATAATAATTCATTCTTGCTATACAAATTTAGAGAAATAATAATTAAGCAAAATTTTAAAAAAACGGACTTAATAAGACTAGCAAGATATAATAGAGTGGCAGCTTCAAAAAGCAGATCGAATTTGGTTTCTCTATTTAATAAGAAATCTTTTGACAACAAGACAATTTATGTCATTGAAAATAAAAATCATTTAAGAAATCTCAAATTTTTATATCAAAATAAAAATGTTGGCTTTTTTTTTGTCAATGACACATGGATAATGGTGCCAGGATTGAAAAATCAAATGACCCAAAAAGATATTCAAAAATATGAAAATATCGAGTTTTCAAAATTGAATTTGAATGAGAAAAAAGTCTTGAATTATAAAGATAATAACAGCGTATTTGGATTGGGTTGGTCCCACAATATGGGTTCAAATGGTATCTGGTCTGAGGGGTATAGGTCAACAATCATGTTTAATTTTAATAATAACATGAAGGATAAATATATATTTAAGATAAAAGTAAAATCAATTTCTACTAAAAAAAATGAAAGCTTGAATTTTCAAATATTTTTTAATGGAAAAATAAAAAAGCAATATTCTCTAAAGAATATAGATAATCTGAGCGATCACTTAATAATATTTGAATTAAATAAAGAAGATTTAAATGTAAATAATCATCTAATTGACTTTCAGATTAATAATCCTGTGTCTCCTATAGAAAAATATGAAAGCCCCGATGGAAGAAAATTAGGTATTCTTGTAGAAAGTATCGAACTGGCAAATATTATATAATATTAGATATTTAAGAATTACTTAGTGATATGAACATTATAAAATAAATTTAGATCAAAAATTTTAACTCTAAACGGAAGATATTGCTCGGTTATTTTTTTTTTATAATTAAATTTTATTATATAATACAAATTATAAATGGAATTGACATGATCTTTAGCATTCACATAATCATATTTTTCTGGAGATATTTTTCTTTTTTTTATTATATTAAAAAATTTACTATAAAAACGACCAGATCTCCATAATAAACTGGGATCTGTTGGTAAAGCTATGGAGAGAACTCCTCCCTTTTTTAATTTTGACATAGCCTCAAAGATAAATTTTTCTGGATTGACTATATGCTCCAAGACATGAGACATGATAATTCTATCAAAAAAATTTTTTTTAAATGGAATTTTATTAGATGCACTAACCTTAACTGTAATATTTTTGTAATTTAATTTTTTCAAGTGTTTGGCTATCTTTTTTGTTTTTTCAAGAATATAATATTTTTTATAACTATGATTTAGATAGTCAATGTGTGGGTGTGGCCCAGGGCCTATTTCTAATATTTTATTATAATCACCTTCGGGTAAATTATTTTCAAGCTCTTTGTGACAAAATTTCATTAGCCATCCAATTAAACCACTATACTGATAATCTGAATAAACTGACCAGTTTTCATAGGACATGGCAATTTTCGATTTTTTTCTGATAAAATAATTATTCATAGAATTAAAAGTATCATTATTTATATATTGTGATTTTAAGTCAAGAATATAAAACAATTAAATTATTTAAAGATGTTAATGATTCTTAAAAGAAATTTTTGAACAATAATTAAACCTAAAAAATAAATAATTTTATAATTTAGTTTACTGCTTCCTCCAGAACGACTATCAAAATTAATATCTACGTCTGAAATTTTTAAATTTTCTTTAGAAGAATAAATTAAGTCCAATAAAATTTTATAACCTCGTTTATGCAAAAATTTTTTATTTTTTAAATAAACTTTTTTTTTAAATATAAAGAAACCACTCATGGGATCTTCTGTCTTGAAACCCAACAAAACATTAACTGCTATAATTAATATTATGGAAGAAATCAATCTATAAAACTTAAGGCCTTTATTTTTTTTTCTAAATAAATTTCTGCTACCAACAACAATGTCACTTTTTTTTTTTAAATAAAACGAGTAAAGCTTGTTGATATCTTCAGGTCTGTGTTGAAGATCTCCGTCCATAACAAGGATATTGTTATATTTGCTTTTACTAAATCCTAAAATGCATGATTGAGATAAATCTTTAGGTTTAGTTTTTCTTAAAATATATTTTAATTTTTTGTAAACTGGCAACATTTTTTTTAGTAGCTGCCTCGTTCCATCTTGGGAATTATCATCCACAATAAGAATTTGAAATTTTTTTGTTTTTATTCTTGAATAAATTTTAGGAATTAAAATTTCTAAATTTTTCTTCTCATTATAAGTCGGTATTATAATTGAAAGACCTTGCATTTATTTACTTATTTGTATCAAGAAAAATATTAAAGCCAAATTTTTTTTTAGCCTCTAAATTATCTGCACCACCAGAGCATGGTGTTTTTGTTGCCCAACATGCATCGATGTTCCTAGGAATATAAACATTTATATCTTCATTTAAATTAATTAATTTGGAAGTACCCTTGGGAATATAAAAAAATGGGAAACTTCCATAATTATACATCTTTGTTTCATTATTTATTCTTACTAAATTTCTTCCATTAAAAATAAGTAGAGAAATTACTACTATTATGGTTACAAACTTTTTTTTTGTATTTTTTTTAACTAATGAAGTTGACAAAAACAATGATGTCGGCAAAAAAATTAAGGACGCAAGTAAACAATACCCTCCATAACGAAGTGTAGGATGCTTATAAAACCACTCGCAAAATAATATTAATACAACCAATAAGACTTTATATAAATTGTTATCTAAGCTTTTGGGAATTTGTTTTTTATTACGATAAAAAATTATAACAAACAAAACTGACAAAAGTAAAACTAGAGCCAAATTCTCAAGACCCTTGTTAAAAAAATATACATTTATCCATCCTTTAACCCAATTAAATTTTTTTACATATTCTTTTGGATTTTCAACTCCATAATTAGGACCAGCGCCGCCTTTTGACCATTGCTCAAACCATGCTTTTATTCTTTGAGGTTCTTTTTGACTAAGTGCCCATGGGATTTGTTTTGAAAAGCATGTTTCTTTTAAAGGATAAATCACACAACCAGTATAAGACAAATTCATTAGTGAAAATAAAACAAAAGTCAGAGCCGCAATAATGGTTACTCTGCTAATGAAGAAAAGTTTAATAAAGTAACTTCTTTTATAAAAAAGAATTAAAATTAAAAATAAAAATAGCGAGTAAACTATAAAGTATGGTTTAACCGTTATTATATAACTTATAAACAAAATCAATAATTGAATATTGCTTTTAAATTCAGATTTACTCAAACTTTTTTTAATCGTAATTAAAACTAGGGGAATTAAGACCAGAACAATTAATTGTGCTGCGATATCTGTTCCATATGCACCTATCCTATAAAATTTTATGTTAATATAAGCAAAAATTAATAAATAAAAAATATATATATAATTAAAATTATTAAATTCTTTTTTATTTAATATAAAACTTAAACAAATAAAATTAACAAAAGTTAAAGTGATAAAGCCAACTGAGTGGAAAAGATAAAATTTAATGTGGGGAAGAAAAATCAAAGAATTTAAATAAAATAATGATGAATGATGTCTATACTGATGTCCTAAATTTCCTAATCCAAGTTGAATCTTGTTTTCAGTTAAACTTAAAGCGTAGGTTAGATGATAAAAGGGAAAATCATCATGATTTTTTAGAATAAATAATGCCGAACTTAAAAAAAATATTAAAATAATTAATAAAATATAATCTCTGTTTAATTTTACTTTGCAAAAGAAAAAGAAGAAAGAAATCAAACCAATAAAATGTATAATTGAATTGTGAACATAATCGTGCTTAACAAAAAAAGTTGTAGTGTACGATATTAGAACAAGAACTAATAAACCTAATATTCCGATATATCCTAAATTATATTTTAATAGATTTTTGTTTAAATAATTTGCTAATAAAAAACCATAACCTAAAATTGAAGATATAATTAATATTAAATAA
>Ga0187827_10008527_pt1 | contig 11072 bp, 10 predicted proteins | sample ETNtaG_39_FD_167969 | JGI IMG/M metagenome (GOLD analysis project Ga0187827, IMG submission 167969) | Marine microbial and viral communities from oxygen minimum zone, Eastern Pacific Ocean - ETNP2014_SV_150_PacBio MetaG (Illumina Assembly) | ecosystem: Environmental > Aquatic > Marine > Hypoxic... | reverse complement strand
CGAGTGTTAATATGATCATTGGTTTACCGGGAGAACGTGTTTGGGATTTTTTAAAAAGTTACTTATTGGTTATAAAGATGGCATATATTGGACTTCAGGAAGTCAACGTTTTCCCTTTTGTACCGTATCCTGGCTCAAAACTATTTAAAGAGTTCGTTGAAAGAGGAAAGATTGAAACGTGTGATAATTATTTTTTATCTCTTTTTGCATATGCTAATTTGTCTAGTGCTTGTTCCTGGTCTGAAACGTTTGGTCCAAAAACGCTACGGTTTTTGAGATTGTTAATTATGGTTAGTTTCTACAGCATTATGCTTGTTACGCACCCGCGTCGTATAATCCAATTAATTACGAATACTTTGCGTGGAATATCGACTACTAAGCTTGAAGGTGTTTTAAAAAGAGTAGTAAAAAATTTAACAGCTTCTTCTTTCCAAAAGGAAAAGTGTGCAAAAAAAGATATATAATTTAAAAAAGAAATCCAACCAGATACGTAATCAGATCTTAAAAATGATTGTATCTGCGGGCAAGGGCCATATTGGAGGAGCCCTTTCATGTACAGATATAATAGTAACCCTCTTTTATGGAGAGATTCTTCGCTATGACCCTTTGCGTCCTGATTGGAGCGAAAGGGACCGTTTCATTTTAAGTAAAGGGCATTCCTGCACAGCTTTATATTCAGTTTTGGCCGATCTGGGTTATTTCCAAAAATCAGAATTAAGTAAATATGGAACAAATGGTTGTATGTTGGGAGGGCATCCTGATAGTGGAATCCCTGGAGTGGAAGCTGATACAGGATCTTTAGGACATGGCCTGGGTATTGCGGCTGGATTGGCACTTAGTGCCAAAATGGATAAGAGTGATTTTATAACTGTTGTTTTGCTCGGAGATGGCGAGAGCTGTGAGGGATCAGTGTGGGAAGCTGCTATGTTTGCGGCTCGCCACAGTCTTAGAAATGTGGTGGCAATTGTGGACAATAATGGACAGTGTGCTACTGATTTGCTGGAAAATTGTATTAAGCATCCCTTAAAAGACAAGTGGAAAGCATTTGGTTGGGATGTAACCGTACTCAACGGCCATTCATTCGAAGAGATACTTGCTGCCTTTAATGATATTCACAATCGGAAATCGGAAAGACCGTTAGCCGTAATAGCCAATACTGTGAAGGGTAAGGGGATTTCTTATATGGAAGGAAAAATTGATTGGCATCATCGTGTTCCAAAAGATGAGGAGATAGAAATTGCGAAGGCGGAATTGAAATTAAGTTAGAACGCCAAGGTATTGTAGAATGGAAATATCGAATATAGACCTGAGAGACGCTTTCTTTGAAGAAGTAATAAGCATTGCAGAAAAGGATAAAGATGTAATCTTCTTGACAGCAGATATGGGAGCCTTCAGTTTAGGAAGATATAAAAAAGAATTTCCCGCTCAATTTATAAATGTGGGTATTGCTGAGCAGTGTTTAATAAGCGTAGCTGCAGGTCTTGCTCTTGGTGGTAAAAGGGTTTTTGCTTATGGTATTGCCCCTTTTGCAACTATGCGATGTTTTGAACAGATTAAAGTAGACCTTTGCTGTAATAATCTGCCCGTTACTGTCGTCTCGGTTGGTGCAGGATATACTTATGGAAGCGACGGGCCAACACATCATGCAACCTATGACATTGCTGCAATGCGTGTCTTGCCAGAAATTACAATATTAAACCCATCTGATTCTACAATGACTTCCTCCTGTGCAAGGATGGCATGTAAAGAAGACGGCCCAAAATATATTCGAATTGAAAGAGGGAAGCTTCCACTCCTTTATAAAGATGAAGATAATATTGATTTCTCTGATGGGCTGGCAAGCCTGAAGGGAGGATCAGATCTGACCATAATTGCAACTGGCATAATGGTACATCGAGCTTTTGAGGTAATGAATAGACTTCGTCAGCATTCCATAGATGCAGGCATTATCGATTTGTACAGGATTAAACCCGTCAATAAAGAACTTTTATTAGGATTGATAGGGCAATCCAAGAATATCGTTACTTTGGAAGAACACTCTATTATTGGCGGTATTGGAAGTATTGTGAGTGAAATATTATCCGATGTTGGCGACTCTACACCTTTAAAACGGATTGCTCTCAGCGATACTCATTGTTACGAATATGGAGGCAGGGAGTGGTTACATTCTATTTACGAACTTGATGTTGATAGTATTGTGAAGAAAATTTTAGATTGCAGCTAGACTAGATTTACTAAACATAGAGAGGTAATCGATATGGATTTAGGCCTAAAGGATAAATATGCCTTGGTTACAGGCGGAAGCCACGGTATTGGACGTGCTATAACGCTGGCATTGGCAGACGAAGGATGTAATGTTGCTATCTGCTCGAGAAGCAAGGAGCGTATTGATACCACTCTTCACTTACTGAAGGGTAAGGGTGTGGACTATATAGGAATACAAGCTGATGTAATGAATAAGCTTGATATTGAGAAGGTGATGAATGAGATTATTGAAAAGTGGGGAACCATACATGTTTTGGTTAACAATGTAGGAGGTGGAGGCAGGTGGGGTAGCGAGATAGTAGAGGAAACAAAGGAAGAGGTATGGGCAGAAGTATACGACAAAAATGTCACAGCAGCCATAAGGTTTACAAATATATCTATACCATATATGCGCAAACAGAAATGGGGCCGTGTGGTTACGATAACGTCCATATTTGGTAGAGAGGGTGGTGGTAGGCCATGGTTCAGTATGGCAAAAACGGCTCAGTCTGCTATGATGAAGGCACTTGCCCTGAAGCATTACCTATCTAAGGATAAAATAACCTTTAATAGTGTAGCACCCGGAGCTATCATGATACCTGATACCGGTTGGGAGCGAGAAGCCAAAAAAAAACCGGAGGAGATCAATGAGCTTTTAGAGCGAGAATTTCCGCTTGAGCGTTTTGGTACACCTGAAGAAGTGGCAAGTGTTGTTACTTTTATATGTTCGGAGAAAGCAAGTCTGTTAAATGGAGTATCTATCCCTGTGGATGGCGCACAGAGCAAAAGTATTCTTTAGGAGAAAAAATACATGAAGGTTTCAATAGCAATTTTTGCTTTGAATGAAATTGATGGTATGAAGGTGATTATGCCCAGAATAAAGAGAGAGTGGTATGATCAATTGATAGTCGTTGATGGAAAGTCTAATGATGGCACTATAGAATATGCAAAGAAACACGGCTATGATATATTCATACAAAAAGAAAAGGGCTCTGCTGCAGCATTTAAAGAGATAATGAAAAAGGTGACCGGAGACATAGTTATTATCCTTAGTCCTGATGGAAACTCTATACCGGAAATGATTCCGCCGTTGATTGAAAAAATGAAAGAAGGTTACGATATGGTTATTGTTTCAAGGTACTTGGATGGTGCAAAGAGTTATGATGATGATATTGTTACCGCTTTTGGTAACAGGATGTTTACTAGGCTTATAAGTTTACTTTTTGGATACAAAATTACAGATTCTCTGGTTATGTATCGTGCCTTTAAAAGGGAAGTTGTAGTGAAACTTGACATAAATACAAAATATGCTTCCTGGGGGACGCAAATTTTGACCAGGTTAATTAAGAGAAATCTGAAAGTTGGAGAGATTCCTGGGGATGAACCTCCCAGAATTGGTGGAGTTAGAAAAATGAGTCCTGTAAAGAATGGATTACAGGAGTTGTTCATGATTATAAGAGAATTTGTCAAGTGGAGAGAATAGATGAAAGCCAAGTATTCAAAGAATAATGAAGTGGACGTAATACTAATCTACCCAAAAACAGGGACTGATTTTGGCGCAACTATTGCTACACCTCATTCCGTCCTGGCCGTTGCAGCTCCATTGCATAAAGAAGGTTATAAGGTAAAGGTAATCGATCAACGAACAAGCGATAACTGGAGATTGCAACTTACTGAGTATTTAGAGAAGAGGCCAATCTGTGTCGGGATATCTTCAATGACAGGTACACAGATACATTTTGCTCTCGAAGCCGCGAAAATTATTAGAAATCATTCTGATGGTAAGGTCCCAATAGTATGGGGAGGGCCACACCCATCGATACTTCCTGAACAGACCCTAAAGAGCCGGTATGTTGACGTGGTTTGTATCGGTGAGGGGGATTTGACCTTTATTGATCTTGTTAGGGCATATCAAAATAAAGGACCTTTAAATCAGGTGGAAGGGATAGTATTTAAGAATGGCAGCAATATGGTATCTACTCCTGCCCGCGACCTGATCGATATTGAGGAGCTCCTGCCTGTACCATGGGACCTTATAGATGTTAATAAATATATACATCGGGACTATTATATAAAAGGGGTAAATCGCAGTTTAGACATTGGACAGACTAGCAGAGGTTGTCCATATCAATGCGGATTTTGTGTCAGTGCTTCATTGAGGCAAAGAAAATGGAGGGCTATGTCTGCTGAAAAAGCGCTCGAAACAATTATAGAGCCAGTAAAAAAATTTAAGCTTGAAGCCATTTGGATAAGAGATGATGAGTTTTATATTGACAGAGATAGGGCATATAAAATATGTGAAGGTATAATAGCTTCGGGGTTAAAAATTAGATGGTATACTTCAGGTACTCGCATAAATGTTTTTAACAAGGCCGCTGATGAGGAGATTATATTAATGAAAAAAAGTGGAGCCGATACCTTAAAATTTGGCGCTGAATCCGGTTGTAATAGGATTCTGGATTTAATGCAAAAGGGTATTCGTGTGGAGGAAACACTAAAAGCAAATTTAAAGGCAAAAAGATGTGGGATAATACCTGCTTATGCTTTAATGATAGGTTTTCCGACTGAAACTTTTGATGAAATTAATCAAACTATCGATCTTTTTGTCCGTCTAAAAAAAGACAACCCTCAGGCACAGTTCGAAGTTATTAGTCCGTTTCTCACGTTCCCTAAAACCCCTTTATACGATATGTCAATTAAAATGGGGTTAGAACCTCCAACAGCCTTGGAAGGCTGGACAGATTGGCTTATTGATGAATATGATATAGAAGGGAAAAAGATGCCATGGCTTGACTATTCAGGAAGAAAAAGAATAGGCAACATAGCTTATATGAGCATACTTTCTAATAGTGCGCATAATGCCATTGAAGGGATAAGCAACGGCCTTTTTCGCTTTGTGCTGAAATTGGTGTTTATACCCATAAGTGCTTTTGAAAGGATCAAATTAAAAAGGAAATGGTATTCATTTGCACCTGAGTTGGATATTGTGAGATTTTTTAGAAGTAAGATATTTTATCCTGGAAATAAATCTATTCATTAAACCAAAGGCATTATGATTATTAGCAGAACCCCATTTCGTATTTCATTTTTTGGCGGAGGCACTGACTATTCTATTTGGTATCGTGATAATAGTGGTTCCGTCCTTTCTACGACTATCGACAAATATTGTTATGTGAATTGTAGATACTTGCCACCGTTCTTCGATTATAAACATAGGATATTGTACACTAAGAATGAGACTGTTAATAAAATAGACGAAATTATTCATCCGGCAGTAAGAGAGGTTTTTAGGTTTATGAATATCAAAGAAGGATTAGAAGTACACCATGATGGTGATCTTCCTGCCCGAACAGGCCTTGGCTCAAGTTCATCTTTTACTGTGGGTTTACTACATTCTCTCTATGCCTTAAAAGGTAAAATGGTTACTAAAGAACAACTGGCATATGAGTCTATTCGTATTGAGAAAGACATATTAAAAGAAAATGTTGGATCTCAAGACCAGGTAGTTGCTGCATTTGGGGGGTTCAACAAGATAACTTTTAATCAGAATGATTCTTTTGATATAAAACCCATAATCATACCTGCTCAAAGATTAAAAGAATTACAAAGTCATATTATGTTGTGTTTTACAGGGTTTTCCAGATTTTCATCAGAAATAGCAAGAGTGCAAATAGAAAAAACTCCAAATAAAAGAAAGGAACTTTCTCTCATACATCAAATGGTTGATGAGGCAATATCTATCCTCAATAGTGATAGCGATATAAATGATTTTGGTTGTTTATTACATGAGTCCTGGAAGCTTAAACGCAGTTTGACGAATAAGATTACTACGTCCAGGGTTGAGGAGATATATGATTTGGCTGTTTCTTTAGGTGCATCAGGAGGTAAACTTTTAGGCGCTGGCGGTGGGGGATTTATGATAATATTTGCAAAACCTGAAATTCAACAAAAGATAAAAGAGAAGCTTAAAGACCTTTTGATTGTCCCTTTTCAATTTGAGTCAGTAGGCAGTCAGATTATAGTATACCAGCCTAATCTTTTTTACAGTATAAATAACAACAGGACCTGATTTTAAATCTATTGGCTTTGTTATATTATGCGGTGGAAAAGTCCCAAGGTTTCAGTCTGTCATTTCTGTAATACTCAGAATATATTAGAAAGAGCCGAATATATGTAGATATTCAACAGGGTTTAGGTAAAGGATAGTGTGGCTACATAATTGATATTGTTGAAAAGTTTTTGTCAGGAAATAATATGAAAGCGATAATTTTGGCGGGTGGTGAGGGTAAACGTTTGCGATCTGTTGTCAATGACATTCCTAAACCAATGGCCCCTATAAATAAAAAACCATTCCTGGAATATCTAATATTACAGTTAAAAAAACAGAATGTGAAAGATGTAATTATTTCTATTGGATACAAAGGGGATATTATTAAAGACTACTTTCAGAATGGTGATAATTGGGATATAAATATTGAATACTCAGAAGAAGGTAAGCCATTAGGCACAGGAGGCGCTCTGCGTAAAGCAGGAGAGTTAATTGATGGTAAGCAGTTTATTGCTATGAATGGGGATTCTTTTTTTGATATAGAATCTAAACAATTAATCGCATTTCATGAAAAGAAACAGGCCGTTGCCACATTAGGTTTGGCATATGTTGACACTATAGAAAGGTATGGACAAGTTGAGATTGGAAACGATGGAGAGATTACTAAGTTTGTCGAGAAGGGTAATAGTGTCAGTTCAGGATATATCAATGGCGGGATATATATATTAACCAGTGAACTTATAAACAAAATACCATTAGGTCAAGTATCCTTGGAGACTGAGGTTTTTCCAGATTTAATAAACAAAGGTTTATTTGGGGTGAAGTTTAAAAGTTTTTTTGTTGATATAGGAAAACCGGAAGAATATCAAAGGATATGTAAGGAACCGGTTCGTTTATATAGCTACTGCAGTGAAGGATGAGAGCTATCATGCCTCGCATTAGTAATGTATGGGTTGATGATTTAATCGTAGTTGATAGTGGCTCGACCTATAGTAGAATATGATTATGTAATTACTCTCTGCCCATCAGATATGCGAAGGTATAATTGCTAATAATTTAGATGTTGAATTCTATATGAAAAAAGAAAGTTTTATCAAGGACAGAAAAAAGATTGTAATTTGGTGTATCTTTTTATTTGCTATTATCATTAATGTATATTTATACGTTCATATCCTCGATAATTTTCCACATCTTTTAAATGATTTTGAGTCTCCGTATATATTAATTGCTAATAATTTATATAATCATGGCGAATATTCATTACGTGCATCTGAAGGTTGCGCCCCTGACACAGTAACTCTTCCTGTAGCTCCTATAATAGGTTATTTAGTTTTTTTAATTTGCGGAGTAGGGAATACAGCCTTTGAAGTGTTGAGGATTATTTTAATGCTGTCTAATTTTGGCATTATAATTATTAGTTATTATATTGGAAAAATATTTAATTATAAAATTGGTTGTGCTGCAGCCTTTTTAGCTGCAGCAGATGTAAGTATGTTTTGTTGGAGCAATAATTTTAAACCTGATATGCTCTATGCCTTTTTATTCACTCTCTCCATTTATTTTCTTATAAAATTTGTAAAAGTTAAACAGACAAAAAAGAACATAGTCTTGGCTTCCCTGTTTTTAGGATTAGCAGTTTTAACAAAAGCTGGATTATTTATTCTTTTTTACCCTATTGCTGGATTCCTTCTAGTGTTTTTATTGATTGTTAAAAAGGAATCATTTTTTATAAGTTTGTATTACGTAAGTCTTTTTGTTGTTATTCAGCTTGTCTTTATAATGGGCTGGCAGATGAGGAACTATCATGCTACAGGCACTGCGGATGTTTCTTCAAGGATAGGTACAATTATATTATTACAAAATCAAGTTCCTTTTTTAATTGCACATCAAGAAAGTATTTCAAGAGAAGAAGCTAGAAAAAGAGTACGTAAAAAATATGCCACTGAGGACATAATGAAATTAGATGCTCCTGCCAGGAATAAATACTTTAAAAACGTAGCATACAAAATAATATTAAGCTCTCCATTAGATTATGCAGTTGTAGTTTTAAAAAATAGTGGTGCATTATTTTTAGGAACTTCCCCGCCAGACTTTTTATTTAGCAAACAAAAAAGAGAAGAACTATATGAGCAGTTACAAATTAAGCTAGAGTATGTTTATGAATATGAAAATACTGATTCTTTGCCAACGCTAAGTAAACGGGTGCCAAAATATATGGGGGCATTTAGTAGTTATCCTCTTATTAAGAAACTATGGAACAGTAATCACTATTCCTTTATATTTTTATGGAGTTTAATAAAAGCTCATATATTGCTAATTTATTTGATGGCTTTTATTGGGATTGTTCTGATGTTAAAAGACAAATCTGATAGGTGGGTGTTGATGTTAACGATATTAGTCATAGCGTATTGCGTTGCTGTTTCAGGGGTTGGTCCTGTTGGCAGCAGGCTCAGAGTTGTTTTTATGCCTATTCTATATTTTCTGAGCAGTTATGGCTTGGTATGGGTAGGAGAGGCCTTGCAAAAATATAAAAAAAGGAGAAGTTGGAATGAAAAGACTTCGTAAATATAAGCATCTTAAAAAATTGAATAAATACTTGCTTGAGGATAAAAGTAAAAGTATGCCTCTTTTTAATTCTCTTATAAAATCTCGTGCAGAAGGACTTAATCTTGACATTAGTAAATCATTCTTTGCCCCAAGAAATCCTTTGCATTCAATATTTGCCTTAAAGACTCTGTATATGCGTTATAGAACTGCATTTGACTATTTAGATATACATAAACCCAAAAGTATTCTCGAAATTGGATGTGGTACAGGATTAGGCTCATGGATATTATCTGATTTAACAGATAATATTGTTGCTGTAGATTATAATATATGTGAAATTGCTATTGCGCGTAAATTATTTCCAGAAGCCAAGTTTGTAGTTGCTGATGCATATGAGTATATAGAACAACTTAAACCAGGATCGTTCGATGTTTTACTATGCGCGTCTGGACCTAGAATTGATTATAGTTTAGCAAATAAAATGTTTAATAAGTATATCCACGTGGATAAAGTGCCCGCTTTAAGTCTAGAAATGATTAAAAAAATGACAGTTGCAGAAAGAAGAAAAATGATATTCTTGGGGCGTCAGCGATTAAAAGGCATACATCTTTCTTTTAATACTACAATTGTAAGTAATGAGCAGAAGGGGTTTTCACCAAACTATTTTTATTACTATCTTACAAACGAGTATCTAAATCTTTTAAAAAAAACATTATACAAGCAAAAAGTTATACCATGGTAAATATGAAATTGTCTTGTGTCTTCCTGCCATTAGAGTCATAAAACAATTTAATTTGTATTTATTTATATGTCGAAGAAAACGATAATATATAAAATAGTATATTCTGTCACAGAAACGATTATTCCCTCTTCAAAGAATATTTCTAAAATAGAACAAAAAAACATAATCAGGGAAACATCAGAGTTTAATATGTCATGCATTAATAGGATGGCTATATTTCTAAGAGTACCCATAAAGATTATATTACATCTTTTCAATTTGATTTCCATTCTGACAATCAAGAAATTATTTTCATCAACAAGTAATTCCTACAGATTAAAACACATCGAAAAAATAAAAAAGATTGAGATTTTGCCACTGGGCGACTTGATAAAATTATTAAGAAGTTTATCGCTACTAAATTATTATGATAATCAGTTGATAAGAAAATCTATCGATTACGAACAAAACACACCTTAATGCATTAAATAATAATCCGTTTGAGAGGTATTATTAATCTGACTTAAAATGTTCGTAATGCTTCAATTCATGCACTGTTTATCATTATGGTCGTATGCTCTATTAGAAATTTCTGTTTAAGCCACTTAGTGAAAATGTTTTAATGCTTTTTGATAAAATATTTATTTGAAACATTCAAAAGATATTTAATCTCTGACTTGTTCTGGCTAATTTTAAGTAAAACATATGGTAATTACGGGCGAACATATTAACTCTGATGTTTCAACATCTGCTGATGCCGTTGTTGTAGGCAGTGGTGCGGGAGGTGCGACTGCTGCACATTTGTTGTCAGAAGCCGGTTTCGAGGTGATAGTCCTGGAAGAGGGTGGTTATTATACAAGTAAGAGCTTTAACGGCAGAATAAGTGAAATGATGGGTATACTCTATAGAGATGCCGGGCTAATGCCGATATTTGGAAAACCAAACATTGCCTTTGCGGAGGGATGTTGTGTTGGTGGAAGTACTGTTATTAACGGCGCTTTATGCTGGCGTACTCCTGAATCCGTATTAAACCGTTGGTCGTCCCAATATGGTCTTCCTTTACTTGATAAAACTTACATGAACGGAGTCTTCAGTAGAATAGAAAATGATTTAAGTATTTCCGTTCAAAATGATAAAGACGCTAATAGGATATCACAGAAACTCATGGATGGATGCGATCAACTGAACTGGAAATATGAGCTTGTTCCCCGCGCACAGATTAACTGCCAGAATGTCAACAGATGCCCTACGGGCTGCCCCAATGATGCTAAGCAGAGTATGTTGGTTACTTACCTGCCAAAGTCTGTGGAGAAGGGAGTGAACATATATAGTAATGCTCGTGTGGAAAAGATTGAAATGAGAGGAACAAGAGCAACAGGAGTCGTGGCAACTGTAAAGAAAGGAAAAAATAAGTATAAATTACGTATAAAAGCGGACAAAGTATTTATTGCTTGCGGGTCGATGCAGACCCCATATCTCTTGAAAAAGAATGGTTTCTCTAAAAATATCGGA
>Ga0187827_10008524_pt1 | contig 11076 bp, 16 predicted proteins | sample ETNtaG_39_FD_167969 | JGI IMG/M metagenome (GOLD analysis project Ga0187827, IMG submission 167969) | Marine microbial and viral communities from oxygen minimum zone, Eastern Pacific Ocean - ETNP2014_SV_150_PacBio MetaG (Illumina Assembly) | ecosystem: Environmental > Aquatic > Marine > Hypoxic... | reverse complement strand
AGTAGGGGCTCGCGAACATCAAAATGCGTCTGACGTGACGGGAAGGCCAGAGAGTCGAGGCGCTGGTCGGATGAGGGCCGAGCAGTGGCATGCTACTTGCTATGGGGTAGGCAGTGCCTCGATAAGGGTCTTGTGGGGAGTGCATGAGCCTCGGCCAGTGCCTTGCCGAGGCTCAGATCGATGGTCAGCAAATCTCGTGCAGCGGCTCAGAATGGCGTCGTAGCGGGGTCGGCGGGATTGTTGGGGTGTTGAGCCACCGAGAGGCCGGGAGGTCGTCAGAGGGCTATATAGGAGCATACAGCGATTCCGCACGGCAAGACAACTATATGGACCCGGGTAGTATCATATGCTACCAGGAGTTGTATCACGTGATACTACAAAGTACTTGACAGTATCAAAGGAATTGACGATCATGCGGCTACCGCAGCGGCTCGGTGATAAGCCGTGGCACGAGCAGTGAGCCCAGTTAATCACCAATAACCCAACCAGCGAGAGCTACTAATGGCAACAACCCCTACACGTGCCGCCGAGAAATGGGTACGCAATCTCAGCGGGGCCACGCAAGAGATCAGAGATGGCGTCAACGCCGTCACGCAGTCGCCGACCGACAAGGCGGCAGACCAAGTCGACAAGTATGTGCTGCGGGTGCAGGAAGCCGCCGCCTCTGGCAAGTATGCGGCACGACTGCGTTCGGTATCGCTTGAAGATTGGAAGCGCGCCACAATCGACAAGGGTCTCCAGCGAATCCCGCAGGGAGCCGCCGCCGCGACGGGCGACGTAGAAGCCTTTATGGCCGAACTATTGCCGTTCCAAGAGCGGCTCAAGAGCACGATCGACGCCATGCCCGACACAACGCTCGAAGACTCTATCGCCCGGCAGGCCGCTTGGACACGTGGCATGGCCGAGTTCCAACGCTCCTAACTGGTTCGCCGACCATAACCGGAAGGAGTCAAGGCAATGGCAATTAGACGACAAGGCCAGATGGAGTATGCGCTCGGCACTACGGCGCTGGCTCTACAGGCCGAAGCCGACGAGTCGATCATGGTGCGCGGGTTGTATAGCTCGGGCGCGACGACCGACTACGTCACGATCACAGTAGGTCAGCGCACCGTCGGGTACTATCGCGTCGACGGCGCACTGGGTAATCATCTGAATTGGCCGACGGGTTTCTCTACCGCCGGGCCATGGGGTGGCGGCAACCTCTTCGATTTGATGTACGATAAGGGATGGCACCGGGGATTTCCCATAGGCTCGGGTCAGACCATGAACTGGAGCGGGCCGAACGCGGCGGGAAGTGTCAACGCCGTACTGTATGACGTGTATGATCGCGACGACATCAAACCGACGATGCCGAACGGGTCGCAATCGAATGAACTCGATTATGTCTGTTACGGCGACACCGGGGCGACGATCGCAACGGCCACGACATCGGCTTACGATACCGTCATTAACCCCAGTGAGTTCGACGCTTTCCCGTTTAACGTCGACGTGCCGGGGCTAACTGCTATCACGTTGTACGCGCTGCTTGCTTCTACCTTCGCGCCGACTGCCAATGATGGCACCGATGACATTAGCACGACATATCTCAAGGGGGTACGCAACCAGTCGGTGCTCTGGGACAAAGACCTTAACGGCTTGCCGCTATGGCAAGCTCTCGGTACGCAGTCTGCCGATCAGATCGGCGCGGGATCTTCCCTCGTCGGCAATTTCAGTTCGACCGATCGGCGGCTCCCGTATGTCTTCGAGACCCCAGCGCAGTTCGGGCCGGGTGAAGAGTTGACCTTCTCTCTGTCAACGCAGATTGACGGCAGCGGGCAAAATATACTCGTCACGGATCAGGTACTGGGTTGCGTCATGCGCTCAGTGCGATCGTAATCGGGAAAGGCGAACACTATGTCACGTAGGTCGCAGTCTTTCACGATCACCGGGTCGACATCGATCGAGGTCGCCGATAGCGGTATTCAATCTGTTCAGGGTGAACCGGCCAAGATGCTGGTCGAGATCCGTATCTCTGTCAGTGCTTGGAACGGGGCCGAGGTCAAGGCGTACGAAGGTCAAACACAGAAGCAGGGAGCCCTTGATACGTTCTTTCGCGGATACGCCGCCATCGCTTCGATGACCGACGCCAACGGCGAACTCATGGCCGGCTTTGCCGTTGACCGCGAGCTGACCATTGGCGACCCCTACAAGGTCGCCGTCGGTCCCGCTGGTACGGCTACGAGTATTCGAGGCGTATATATCTACGATCAAGCCGACTAAGGTCACCGTAGATCATGCCTTGGCGCAATAAAATCCTGACGCGGCTCTTCCCGATTGCGGGGCTCTCCATTGAGCCCTCGCAACCGGAAGGGCCGTTGATGGTCGAAGGTGTCACCTCTCCCGTCCTCGCGTTTCTCGTCGCCAAGGGTAGCAACGGCACGGTATTCGTCGAGGCTTCCGACGACGGCAGTTTGAAGACGGCGCAAACTGGTTCGGGGTTGGAGACGTATGAAGTTTTCAGCGGTACGGCGACCGATGTCGCAACGGCTCTCGGCGTTGCGGCGCAGTCGGCGCGTGCGGATTTCTTTATCACGGCCTTTGGCTTGACTATCGCTTTCCAGAAAAGCGACGGCTCATGGCTAACCGACATTGAATTACCCGTGGGTAATGCCTCGATAGATTTCTCCTATCAAGACATTCGGATAGACAACACCGTCGGCGGTGGAGCCGCTGACGCCATATATCAGATCATTGTGTGGAGTTAAACAACTGCAAGGCAACTATTATGGCGAACGCATACGGGGCGGCTCTCGGACCTTTAGAGACAAAGATCGACACCGTCGACGCGGTGGTTGATTCTATTCTCACCGATACGGGCACGACGTTGCCGGCGACATTGGCGGACAAAACAAGCAAGGGCGAACTGTTCACGTCTTCCGGCACCTGGACGCAACCCACTGGCGTGACCGGCGTCAGGGTCACATGCCAAGGCGGCGGCGGTGGCGGGGGCGCGGGCAGTAACGTCACCCAGATTGGCGGCGGCGGTGGTGGCTCTGGTGGTCTGGTGGGACCGATTAACTGCCCCGTCACTGGTGATGTGACGGTGACGGTGGGGGCGGCGGGATCTGCCGGGGTGCAGCAGGGCGGCGGCGGCGGCAGTGGTGGCAATAGCACCTTTGCGGGTGAAGTAAGTGTGGTGGCGCGGGGTGGCTCTGGTGGTGGTAACGTCAACGGGGCGGGACAGGGTAAAGGTAACAGCACCGACACGGTGATCGCTGGCGGGGTATTTTGCCCCGGTGTCGATGGTGGTACCGTCCACTTCACCGCCTCTGGTACAGCGGGCGAAGATTCGCAGTGGGCAGGTGGTTCGGCCGGAACTGGAAATTTTGGCGGTGGTGGCGGCGGTGGTTCTGTTTGGGGCTACGGTGGCGCTGGTGGTATTTCAGGTGGTGCCGGTGCTACGAGCGGCACAAATTATGGCGCAGGTGGTGGTGGCGGTGGTGGCACTGGTGGCGGTGGTCAAGCCGGTGCGGTTGGCGGTGCTGGTTTCGTGCTGGTGGAATGGAACGAATAGGCAACACATACGAAAATACCCCCTCGCCGACGCCTCCCGGCGAGCCCGAGCCGCGTCAGTGCCGCATCACTGGCGCGGCTCTTCTCATGTCCGAGGTCACGCCATGCGCGCAGAGAACTACGACGGCAAGCCTATATCGCTGCACAAGGTGCGGCGTGTGATCCTCGAACGCATAGGCATCATCGACGCTTGTCACTGGTCGGCGTGCGAGCGCGAAGCCATTATCACCTCGGCAGTCGACCGCAAGCATAAACGAGGCTCTAAACACTACAGCGGGCAAGCCATCGACCTACGCAGCGGTGATCTCGACGCGGCGCAGATCGCGAACCTCGCAGAACTCTTGATACACGCTCTCGGTGACGAGTTCGACATTGTCGTCGAGAGCACTCATATACACATCGAGTATGACCCTCCTGCGGTCATATAATTAGGAGCCCATGCTATGGCTTTAGTCAAGCTATCCGACGATGAGCGCACCCGGCTCGAAGATACCCTCGAAGAGGCTCGCGAAGTCGAGGTGCAACAACGCGCCGCCGTCAATGCCGGGATCGGTGACATGACGATCTTGCAATCACTTCAGCAATCGATCGCCAAGCTTGAAGCCATGTTAGAGATCTTCTAACGTGGGGTGGAATCCGCTCAAGACGGTAAAGCAGCTATGGAAAGGTGGCGTCAAGGTTACTCAAGAGGGTATCGACGTCGCCGTCGCCATCGCTACGGGGACCGACCTCGAAGAGATCGTTAAAGAAGCCGCCGAGGCTCATCAAGCCGCCGCTGAACTCCAACCCGTTGTCGTCGACGTAACGGTCATGTCCCTCGCCGCCATGATCGCTTACGAGATGAGCGTACTTATTGCGGCAATCGAGGCCGGGAGAGTTGTGATACCCGGCGTGGCTACGGCGATTAACCTTTACGGGAAGCTTGAAGACGCATTTAAACCGATCAAGGCTAAATACGATGCCGCAGAAGCGCGTATACGGGGTCATGTGGCCTTCGAGGTGCTCAATACGGCGGTACGCACGGCCCGAACCGTTCACGCCTTCGGCATGACCTTCAGCGCCGAATATCGGCGACGTGTGGAAGCTATCTATCGGGAGACTGCCGCAGTATCGCGTCAAGTATTCGGCGACTCGGTGGCTCTGCACTCGGCTCTGAACCTCTTACGCATGGTGAACGCCGACGCTACCCGATTGGGTGGGGAGGAAGTCGACATCGGTGAGGCCGAATGGTTCATGCAGTCGGTGGAAGTGTTAGAGATGGTCGAAAAGAAGAGCAGCGAATACGCGCGCCAACCGGAGGTGTTCTGGTATGATTTTAACACCGAGTTCATCACGCCTTTGTTGCACACTGCCGCAAGCGAACAGCGGGCCAGCGATGCCCGCACCGACGCCATCAATTTGACGCTCGGAGCCACCGTCGAACACCTCGACGCCTTCGATGCGCGATTCGTCGCGTATCGTAAAGAATTGGACCCGTTCCTATCCGCTGAAAACCGGCGCAAGCTGGACAAAATGCGGGAGGATTGGGTAAGCGAGGTAATCACCCCGATCAGCGAGTTCAATAACTTCATTCAAGACGAGTTCCCGATTGTTACCGAACAAATGATCGCCGAGCAGAAACGCCTTGACGAGGCTGCGCGGCTCATCGAGGAAAACGCCTTACTGCTTGCCGACCCGGCGACACTCGACGAAGACGAGCAACGGGCTCAGAGCGACCGCGTATTGTCGATATTCGACAACGCCTTCGTCACGGGGAGCGGCGCGCCTTCCGACGTACAAGCCGCCATGGCCGACACTCGCGCCCTATTCGATAGATTGGAGAGCCTACCTTGAGCGAGCGCAACGGGCAGGAGCAGCGCACCTACGCCGACGAAGACCCACTTGCCGAAACAGCCAAGCGCATAATCGAATCGACGCCACTACCTCCGATACGGGAGGAAAATACCTCGTTTATTGGTCGAGCGATCTCGGACGCTGGCGGCGCGGTCGTCGCCTATATGGTGCGCGCCGTCGGTATCTTTTGGGAGTGGTTCGGTGGCGGGATTCGGTCATGGTTCGACGAGAATGAAGCAGAAAGTCGGGTGGATTTAAAGCGCGAACTCGACGCCCATGTGGCGGGCGATCGGATGACGCCCGCCATGCGGGCCGAGTTCCTGCGCGCCGAAGACGCTTTGCCGTGGCCGATAGATGGCTTCTTCGTCGGTGGCATGCGGATATATCTCAAGATCATCGGCGCGTGGCAGTGGGCCGTCGCTTTGGGCCGTATGCAGCAGCAGACCGCCGACTCCATGTTACGCCCCGCACTGCTCGATCAGAACGCCTTGATCCGTTATCTCATGCGCGACCCCAATCGATTCGGCGAGGTGAAAGACATATTTGATCGCTGGGGTTTGCCGGATAATCAGCTCACGATGTTGTTAGCGGGCTCGGAGAACGAGCCCGGTATCTCGGAGTTGATACCTCTGGTGAATCGTGAGCTCATAACCGAGTCCGAGGCGCGCCAGCGACTACAGAACAGCGGCTACGATAGCGAGATGCAGAACAAGCTCATGGCCCTCGCCGATTGGTTGCCCCCGGCGTCTGATTTGGCCTCCCTCGCGGGCCGGGAAGCCTTCGAGGAAGACCAGATCACCAAGTTCGGACTCGCCGCCGACCTACCCGATCGGTACCTCGAAGAGGCGGCGAAGGTAGGCGTCAGTGCCAAGGTGGCGCGGTGGTACTGGGTGGCGCATTGGAGTAATCCGAGTATTCAGCAGTTCTTCGAGATGGTTCACCGACGGGCGCGCAACGGTCAAGGCGGCATCTGGACAAGCGACGACGTGGCCGAGTTCGCCCGGTTGGCCGACATCAATCCGACCTTCGTCGAAGGGCTCACCGACATCGCCTATCGTCCGCTGACGCGGGTTGACGTGCGTCGTATGTATGAAGACGGCGTGCTCGATTATGACGCGGTGAAACGCTCCTACCTCGATCTCGGCTACAACGAAAACAATGCGGTGCTAATGGCCGATTGGACGAAGGCGTACGCTGAACGCGGCACCCGTCAACTGACCCGTACCCAACTCGTCTCGATGTATGAACTGCGCCAGATCACGCGGGTGCAGCTGGCCGATCAGCTGGAAGTCATCGGCTTCGATCCCGACGAGGCGTCGGCCATATCGCATCTTGCCGCCGCGCAGCGCGAGGAATCACGGCTCAAGTCATTTGTGCGTAAGATTGAGTATCAGTTTAAGCGGGGATTCACCGACAAGGCGGCGGCGTCACGCGACCTCTACGACGCCGGCATCGAGCCCGAGCAGGTTCAGGAGTTGATACAGGAGTGGGAGAACGAAGCCGTATACGAGCGCGCCTTGCCGAGCAAGCAGGATCTCGTCGGCTGGTTCGAGGGTGGGCAGATCGAAGCGGATAACTTCCGCGACCGCATGCGTGCCCTACGTTTCGACGACGCCGACATCGACCTCTATATGCTCGGCGACGTGCAGCGGCTATCGAAGACCGACGTGCTGCGCCTCTTCGATCAAGGCGGTATCGATGAGGCGCGGGCGCGTGTGGCGTTGCTCGATCTCGGCTACACTGAGACCGATACCGACGCCCTCATGCAACCCGTTATTGCCCGCATCAAAAGGAGGGCCGACCTTGAGCAAGCTGCAAGAGATAATCGGGGAAGTGCTGAAGACAAAAGCACGGGCGATTCGTGACGAAGGCCGACGCGAGCGCGCCGCCGAGATCATACGACGTAATGCCGATGCGACGTTCGACGGACGACCTACCGCATCCAATATGCGAAGTAAAGTTCGTTAGCTATGCAAAGCTCTGGATAATTGTCTGCACGATGTCGGCGGCAGTCTTCGCCGCCAACCAACTGGCATGGCAGTGGCACAAAGAAACGCCCCACCGTGGGAGCGTCACGGTGGAGCGTTTCAATGATGCCATGCGGGCGATCGATCGCCAATTCGAGAGCCTCAGGAGGTGATACCGTCGACCATGACAAGAGGCGATACGTCGCCCGCGTCATTTACCCGACCTTTGCTGTAGTGTGTCGTCAGACTCTTGGTTACAGTACCGACAGGAAAAGAACCAAGATGCCCACGACGAAGCAGAGAATAGAAACCGGGAAAGGCCGCTTGCCGAAAAGCGGCAACTCGTATGCGTTCGCCGCAAGCACTACAGCGCCGCTGTCCGTCACGCACTCGACAAGTGCATCGACGGCAGACTCGTTCGGCATTTGCTCTGATTCCTTTACGGCGTAAATCGTCACCGAAGCTATAATCTTTCGCCCCCCTAATATCGATCTCAGTCGCCTCGCCCTCGATCTTGAGCGCGCCCAGTGCGGTAGCATCTATGACCCCTTCCAGTTTGCCGACATCTTCGGCGTGAATGATTAAAGAGTCCGTATCACAGTAGAGCACCCTATCGAGGCCGACGAGGCGCATGTAACGATACAGCAGCATGCGCGCATAGTCGGTGACGTGGGCGGCGATCATCGGCGCACTCCCGGCACCCTCGTCGACGCTTACCTCTTCCACCGTGGTATGTAATAAGGACCAGCGCACCCCCGGCACGTACGTCGGCTCGGCTCCCGTCAACGGCTCGTAGCGCCAATCGAACTTAGGGTGCTCTTCTTCCAGCGCCTCGCGCTCGTACACCCCCGGAACGCGTGTGACCAGTGCGTCGGGAGTATGGCGGCGCGAGATTTCCCGGGCGCGCTGTTCGCCGAACTTCCCGTAAAGACCGTTCAGCATGAGCTTGGTGGTTTTCTCATATACGCCGTTACCGTCGGCCTTGTACCGCGCTTTTAACGGATAGAAATAGTCGACGTAATCGGCGAACATTTCCAGCGGTTCAAAGGTCATGAGTTGGCGCACCTTCACTACGTGCCCTTGAGCCAGCGCGTAGCGCATGCTCTCGGTGCATAAGTAGGTAGTGAAGGTTCCGACAGGGAAAAGGAGCCGCTCGGTAGAGCGCACTGCATAGGCTGGTTCATCGGTATAGAGTTCGACTTCGGCGACAGAGCAATACTTGGCACACTTCGCCGCCGCCGCCTCGATCGAGGGATCTCTTATCCACTGCTTGATCTTCGCCGGGTAGACGTTGTTTCTCATCACGTGTGGATACATGGAGTTGATGTCGAGCTTGACGAACTCGCCCCGCAGTTTGCCGATGTGCCCGCACTCCACACGCCCGCCCGTATAGGCGGCGCGGGTGAAGCGATTATACGCCGCTTGATCGTAATGCAATATCGAGCGGTGTTTCATAAATCGGTGACGAAAGCAGCGGAACGCTTGACCGGCGGCAGTAAGAGCAAAGCCGCCCATATCATGCTCACGCACAAAGCCCATGTACCCAAGTACAGCGCGCCCCGTGATCTCGACATCCCGGCGACAATAAGCGGCGATTGTTTCATGGTCTTCGGTGAAGGTCACCTCTCCCTTTTCAAGGCCGAGCAGTTCGCCCCACTCACGCACGGAGCCTTGAAGCCAGTTCTGCGCGGCTAAGAACTTGATACGCCGACCGTCGGGGGCGGCGCAGATGAGGATCGTTACAAGCCCCTTGTCGTAGAGCGTGTCGCACGTCCACCGTTCGGCTTCGAGATATTCGATCAATCCGGTGGCGAATAAGTCGAAGGTGATATTCGAACCGATACAATACAGGGGAGCTTTCTGCCGAGCCTCGCGAGCAACATACTCGCAAAGTGTTCGACGATCAGACCAATCGCGCCAGTCTTCGCGCTGCACTGATCCGTCGGGGCGCAGTCGCATACGCCACGTGACGGCGAGATACATACTGTGTAGCTCTACATCGCCGTGTACTTCGCCCCGGGTTTCACAGTCCAGTATAAGCAGATTCGCCGGTAGTTGTGATGTCGCGTTCGGTCGGATGTAATAGATGCTTGCTGGCATCGGTGCGCCTCCCCCTCATGCGTTCGCGTATGCGTTGACAAGTGTCACCTCCTGAATCGTTGCGCCCTCGGGTACCAAGTACTTGCCCGTCTGACCCGAGGCGTATTGCGCTGTTTGCCTGCCGATATTCTCCACCCCTTCGATTGAGTGCGACACGTTCGAGTTGATAGAAAATTGCGTACTTTCGAGCGTCTTCGTCGCCGGGTCGATGTACTTGGCCTCGACGACGTAGCGGTTGTTCCATGGTTCCTTGAATTCGCTGTCAAGCAAGCCTTGCCCCCGCGTCGGCACGAACGCCTTGTCGCTGGTTTGCAAGAGTGCGCCATTAGCGAACTCTTCCGTCGCCCGTACCCACAGATCTTGCATGCCGACATCGGCGGCTTTATATCCGGCGCGGTTTAACATGCGGCGGGCACTATCGTACTGAATACCGCGAGAGACCGCGCCCTGAAGTAATGAGTAAACGTTAGTTCCCGGCATGATACTATACGATCGAGGAACGGAAGCGGGCGATCAGATCGGCTTGCGCGACGATGCCCTCGCGGATCATATCCAGCTGCGCCCCTTGCGGCACGCCGCCGTCGAAGAACTTTCGGGTACACACGGCGAGCTTGTCTTCGGCGCTCAACATGTACTTGCGCGCTTGATCGAGGTCGTCGCGTATTTGTCGTCGGGTGGTTCGTCGTGCCATGGTAGCTCCTGTATCGCAGTTACGCGAAAGGGCGGCGCTCTTGCAAGCGCCGCCCCGGTTCGCAGTTATTGATGCAGCTGGAAGGATCAGTCAGCTATTGCTAACCGACTCAATCGCGTGGGGGTAGCGCGGCAATCTGCGCCGCGACCCACTGACAAGTCGCCTCGATCGCCTTGCGCTCGCCCTTGTCGGCCAAGACCTCTTCATGTGTGGCATCGAGTCGGTCGACGTGATACATCGCCGCCTGACCCGCCATGCCCGAGCGCGTGATCTCGAACCATTCGGGCGCGCCGAGGAAGAACTGCTCGATCTTGTCGACCAGTATGAGGTGGCCGTTGACGCTGAACGGGTTACCGCCGCCATCTTCGAGGTCGACAACCTTGCTCTTAAACTCGCCTTGCCCGGTTCGAATGTTCATAACTCGGGCAAGAATCGTGACGCCGTCTTCGAGCGGGATGATCGGGCCGAAAGCGTTGCCCGTCGCCGTGGTTCTTTTCGCCATCGTGAAGCCTCCTATAAGGCGCTCTCGCGCCATGCACGTTGCCGGGTGCCTTGTGACTCCCGGTCACTACTCGAAGCCGCTTAGGCTTCCTCTCTGAAGCTATGATCGTTGTTTCCCTGACACCTGATTGCGGCATCACGGAAGCCACCTTCCAGAACAGAGCGCAGACGCTCGCGGTCTGCCTGAACGACGTTCTCGTAGTTGCCGAGCGCACACGCGATGATCTCGGTCTCCTTCTGGGAGAGCGCGGCATGCACTGTACTCGAGGTATGAATCTGCATGGTGGAACCTCCTAATCACCCCCGCATGGGGTGGAGCTTGCCCGGCACCATTGCCGGGAAGACCAATATACCGTCTTCCGCGTCGCCGGCGCAAGCACTCTCTGCCAGGGCGATCCGCGTAACGGGCCCCGATGTTCGCGAGCCCCTACT
>Ga0187827_10008519_pt1 | contig 11079 bp, 5 predicted proteins | sample ETNtaG_39_FD_167969 | JGI IMG/M metagenome (GOLD analysis project Ga0187827, IMG submission 167969) | Marine microbial and viral communities from oxygen minimum zone, Eastern Pacific Ocean - ETNP2014_SV_150_PacBio MetaG (Illumina Assembly) | ecosystem: Environmental > Aquatic > Marine > Hypoxic... | reverse complement strand
GGGACGGAGGCAATTAGCCCCAGGTTTCAACCGGTTAAAACCAGGGGCTACTCACCTGCGTCCCTCCGGGACTGCGAAGCGGATATCTTCCGGTTGAAGTTGGTAACTTAATTTCGATCAACGTCCTCATCCGAGGCGTGCTGCCGAACGTGACTTACCAGATCGAGAAATTAACCGCTGCAACGTTGCCCGCGGGCGAATAGATGTTGCCAAGGCTCATCCCGCAATGCTTCAAAAGTGAAAGACATAGACAAGCGCCCGAGAGTGACAATTGAGCAGACTCCGCTTTACCCGGTCCCCGCCCTCGACTTCGACCCGAGCCAGAGCTACGTGTGGTGAAAGGCCGAACAGGGCTAACATCCGTCAGATTGGATTTTCGTGGGTTAGCGAGGGCTTGATCATCGGTTTAAGATCTTCATCCCTCAAATTCATGACAGAATGGAGACCCGAATTGAAGAGCTACATGTTTCTCACATGGCTGGTTGTTTTTTCGTGGGGAGAGCTTTCTGCTGAAGAACGGCAAGATCTTCCGTCCCGGGCCGCGCCAGTTGTGAAGGCGGCCATTCAGATAAAAGGCAACAGGACCCTGCACGCAGGCACCATGAAGGAAGCCGCGCTCGTCCACTCGAATCGCGATTACCGCTTCACCGATGTGCCCAAAGAAATCCTTGGTCTCCGATATGTCCTCCACGAGCACAAAAGGCCGGCCAACCTGTCAATCACGATGGATACGCCGGGCACGCTCTACCTCTGTTTGTGTGAGCAACTGCCCGGAGTTGCCTCCTCACGGCCGACCCCTTCCGGCCTGAAACTCACCAGTGAATGGACGGAAGTCAGCAGCATGAAGACCGAGGCCGTAGGAAGCATGCACACCTGGTCGGTGTACAGAGCTGTCATCAAGGATCGGAAGCCGATCCGGATCCCTTCCGCTAACAAGTGGGGCTCTGTCATTCTGGCCTCCAGCATCAAGGGACTGCAAAAGGCTGCGGTGAGTAATCCGATGACTGCCGTTGAATCTGCCAACGCAGAATTCAACCTGATTCAGAAGCAGATCCAGGCACGCAGACCAGGAGACCCAGCGCAGGCAAGGGTCGCAGAAGAGGTCTTCCGCAAAGAGGCCCTGATCCTCGGTACTGACAAAACGCCGGTGGACGTTGCCCAACGCCGGACCGAGGCGTTGCTCCAACACATCAGTGCTCTCGACGGCGCGCCCGATCTGGCGAAGGAGGCCGTGGAGCTCGAAGGCTTGCGCGGCGAAAGCTCTGCTGTTCTGTCGCCGGATCAGCAGATTGCCCTCTTTGAAAAAATCACGGCTTTGCGTCGCAGAATCGCTTTTAAGAATCCGCTGCTCGATTTCGACAGCATCATCTTTCTCAAACACAACAAACAAGCCAGGGGCGAGCGGCACATGGTGGATCAGTATCTTGGGTTTAACCAAGCCAAAGGCGGCGGCGTCTATGTGCTCGAAAACGCGTTTGGGGAGGGGCAGGCGGTCAAGAGTCTGCTCGCCGAATCGGCCGTTCAGAAGGGTCGGCTGAAAGGGCAGAAACTCGAAGACAGCGGGTCGTTCGTCTCGCTGGATCTGGATTATGACGGAAAGACAATTCTCTTTGCCTTCACGGAAGCGGAACACACGATTCCTGAGAATGCCTCGTATGAAAACCAGCGCTGGGCAAAAGACCAGGTGAGGCGGGTCAGGCACGCCAGACATTACTATTTCCGGCCGAAAAGTACTTACCATGTCTTCCAGGCCGGCGCCGACGGCTCGAATCTGCGCCAGCTTACGGACGGGATGTGGGATGATTACGACCCCTTCTTCCTGCCCAGCGGTCGCATCGGGTTTATCTCGGAGCGTGCCGGCGGGAACCAGCGCTGCGGGAATCGGCCCCTGCCCAGCGCGACGCTCTTTGCCATGATGCCGGACGGCAGCGACCTCGTTCAGCTCAGTTGGCACGATACAAACGAATGGCATCCGAGCGTCGATAACAACGGGATGATCGTTTACACGCGCTGGGATTACGTGGACCGTGATTCAGACGTCGCCCATCACATCTGGCATTGCTTTCCGGACGGGCGCGATCCCCGGAGCTACCACGGCAACTACCCCATCCGGCGCGAATCGCGTCCATGGATGGAAATGTCCATTCGGGCCATACCGAATTCCCACCGGTACGTCGCGGTCGCCACACCGCATCACGGCCAGAATTACGGGTCACTGGTGATGATCGACCTCCGCCTGAAGGACGACGGTTCCACTGCCCAGCTCAAGCGCATCACTCCGGAACTCCAATTCCCCGAATCCGAATCCTCGCCCGGCAAAGCACACGGCAAGGGTACGCACAGACCGCGCGCGGAAGTCTGCGGCACGCCCTGGCCGTTGAGCGAGGATTTCTATCTCTGCGTGTATGACCCCGCGCAGCGCAATTACGGGCTTTACCTGCTCGATAGTTTTGGCAACAGGGAGCTCCTCTATCGCGATCCTCGAATCTCCTGCCTCGACCCGATTCCACTAAAGGCCAGGAAACGGCCCCCGGCAATTCCAACACAGACCATGCAGGCCAAGGCCGACCAGCCGGAAGACGCTGACCTGTCTACGGGAACGGTCAGCATCATGAATATCTACGAAAGCGAGCTTCCCTGGCCGGAAGGGACGAGCATCCAGGAGCTTCGGATTGTCAACGTCTTCCCAAAACACAACTCGTTCGTTGATGAGCCAAGAATCGGTCATGCAAATCAATCGCTGGCGCGGGGCGTTCTGGGCACTGTCCCGGTAGAAGAGGACGGCAGCGTCCACTTCAAGATGCCGGCCGGAGCGGGGGTCTATTTCCAGGCCCTCGATGAGAACGGGATGGCCGTCCAGACCATGCGCTCCGACACTTACCTGCACCCCGGCGAGACGTTGAGCTGCATCGGCTGCCACGAATCCAGCCACACCGCCCCGAAACTCAATGGCAGCAAAACGCCGATGGCAATGCTCCGCCCTCCCTCCAAGATCGAACCCGAAGCTGAAGGATCGTATCCATTGACCTTCCCGCGCCTGGTGCAGCCGGTAATCGACGCGAAGTGCGTGAGCTGCCATGACAAGGAGAAGACTGCCAAGAGCCTTCGAGGCGACAAGCTCGGCAAATACGGCTGGTCCGAGGCGTTTCATACCTTGCGGAAATACGCGTGGGGCAAGAGCGGCGGCAATGGCGCTATCCGGGCCAACGGGCGTTCCTACTCTATTCCCGGCCAGGACGGAGCGCGTGTCTCGAAGCTCTACCAAATGCTAGCGAAGGGGCATCACGAGACGAAGCTCACCCCAGCGGAGATGCGCCGCATCACCCTCTGGCTCGATTGCAACAGCAATTTCTACGGCGCTTATCGCGAGGCGGTGAAACAGGCCAGAGGCGAAGTCATAAAGCCCACGTGGGGTGTTCCCAGGTGGACCGACTTCGAGAGCCTGGTGAGGTGAGCATTGCCGGCGACATCAGATCAAACGACCGTTTCATCTGATAGCTCTCAGAGCGATGAAGTGACATCGGCGATGGTCTTCAGACACGACTCCGGCAGATTCCGGCCTGGCTCAAGCTGCCCGTTGGCAGCGCGGGCGCAGACCTGGGTGAGCAGGTAGCGCGCTTCCGGCCAGGATGGGTCGAGCTGCAGTGCGCAGAGGATCAGGCGACCTTTGCCAACCGCGCGCTCCAGCAGGTAGCCGAGGGGACGGCAGACCGGGTAGCGGTGGATGACCCGGATCGCAGGCTCTTCGTCGTTGAGCTCGAGCGGTTCCAGGTCGAGGGGTGGGGCATCGTCGATCATGCGGAAGAATTGGAGGTCGGCATAACCTTCGTGGGGGAACTCGCCCAGCACAGGGTGATCGGTGATGACCGTTCCGTTCTGTCCGTCCTCGTAGGGCGGATAGTTGGCCGGCGGAGTGAAGAAATATTTCACGTATCCGAAGTTCGGATTGTGCGGACGAACCAGCCCTTCAGTTGCGGCCAGGACGGCCGCTCCGCCGTCGGTCATGAAACGCAGGAGATCTTCGTCGAGTTTCTCCGTGAGAGCGACGGTGACGCCGCCGAGTTCCTGGGCTGAGACGTTCGGAACGTCTTCCAGTTGCTTCAGCCAAGTGTGCTTCGGCTCACCATAAACGGCAGTTCCTGAGGGCAGCGGCGCTTCGGCCGGGAACAGCCAGATATCCCACGAGTTGGCTGCGCGCCGGCCGCCTTCGGCCAAATTTGCTTCGAGGCGGGCTTTCACCGGGTGGGAAAGGTCTGGGATAGTGCACGCAATTTCGCCGGCTGGGCATGTTGTGTAAGGCTCGTGCGCCCAAGTCAGTTCGCCTGATTCAAGCGCCTGGTCATCGGAAACAATCTGCCAGCGCAGAATGGGATTCTCGAAGGCTGGATGGGAAAAGTCCGAGACAGAAAGAGCGCAACGGAATTCCTCTCCGGCCGTCAGTACCCGGTCCGCAATGTCCAGGCTGGACAGCACTGCGGTATCGCCGTTGGTGCGGAGCCACGTGGCCGCGTCAGCCAGCTTCCGTTCGTAAAACTCGTCAATGATGCCCTGGGGCGACAGGTTGGCGTCCATGGCGTTGAAGTGACAGATGCCTGCCAGCCAGGCGCGATCCCGGCGACAGATTTCCATCTGAGCTTTCGCTTCCAGGAGTTGAAGCCGCTGGCTGTTCGCACCGTAGGTTTCCAGCAAGTGTTCCTGGCCGTGCAGCTTTGCGGCCTCACGGGCAACCGAGATCGCATAAGGCCGAACGGCGCCGGTGTACTTGTGCTCCGCCCGAACGTCCGGGAATGAGCTCCACCAGCGGTATTCGTGTTCGATAATCGGCTTGTCGCACGTGGTGGCGTCCATCCCGGTACTGACCACATTCACGAAGTCGCCGGGCAGTTCCTCGTTGTATCCTCCGTCCGTCCAGATGACCATGGCGGTCGGTTTGATCGCCTTGGTGTCGCGGCGGCACTGCCACGCGATGCGAGGGAAGTGTGTCTTGCCGCCGAGCTCATTGCTCATGCAGTAGATGTTTGCCGAGGGGTGGCTCACGTCGCGTCTCACGATGAGATCCCACTGCCGCTTCAGAATGGGATAGTTATCCGGAGTCGGTGGAGGCCACTGATACACATGCTGCGGGGTATGCCCGCTCCATGCGCCAAGCATTCCCATCTCGCTCTGCACCAGCAGACCGACCTCGTCGGCCGCGTCGAAATATTCCGGCGGATACACGTAAGACTGGCAGCGAACGAAGTTGTACCCGTAATCCCGCAGGGCCCGGAGCTTGCGCCGCCAGCGTTCGCGGTCGGTGTCCGGGCAGCCTGTCTCGGGACAACTGATGAAATCTCCACTACCTCGCATGTAGTAGGGCTCGCCATTGATGAGGAACTGTCTGCCTTTCGACGACAGCTTGACGAAACCGGTCCGCTCGCTCATCGCATCGAGCGACTCGTCCCCGGTCAGAAGTTCGACATCCACCCGGTACAGGTTCGGTGCGTCCGGGCTCCATAATTCGGGCGAAGGTACGGGAAGTGTGAATTCCACCTCTCCGCCCGTCACCGGTTCCTCCAGGCTTGCTGTAGATGCGCCGTCACCAACAGGCCTGGCCGCGATACGAATCGCGAGAGCCGAAGTCTCTGCGGCATCGTCAATCTTCACCTTGAATCGGAGGGACTCCGAATCCACGTCCGCCAGGATGTCGCACGTTTCGATGAAGCTTCCCCCGGACGCTGTCAGCTCTACGGAACGGTAAAGGCCGGACCAGTTCCCCTGCCAACTGTAGGCAAAGCCGAATTCACGATGCTTTTCGTGCACGCGAATCGCCAGCCAGTTGGGCCGGTCGCGCCTGGCCAGATCCGTGACTTCAAAGCCGAAGGGCACAAACGGCAGATCGTTTTCGCCAAGACGGACGCCATTCAGCCACACCTCCGCGCTGGGATGCGCGCCTCCGAAGTTGAGCCAGACCCGCGAATCATCCCACGACGCAGGCACCTCGAAGCTGCGGCCATACCACCCGGTCCCCTTATACGTTGCCTGAAAAACACGCGCTTCGAGCCGGAAGTCCCAGACCATGTCCCTGCTGTCGTCCCCATGGCCCTGTCCCTGCCAGCAGCCCGGCACTTGAACAGATTCCTTGAAATTCTCCGGGCTTTGGAACCATCGATCTGAAACTCCCTCGTCATCCGGATCGAGTCGGAACTGCCAGGAGCCATCGAGGCTCTCTCGGCGCTCCGACGGGTGGCGCAAGAGGGGGTTGACTCGAACGGGGCAGCGCATTTCGTGAGGCATGGGAGCTTCGCTGTGATGGTGGGTTGGGAATGAGGTGTCAGGTGTCAGGTGTCGGGTGTCACCTGTCGTGACACCTGACACCCGAGACCTCATCCACCGAGAATCCTACTTTTTTCATCCAGGTAATACTGAAAATTACTCAGCGAAACATCCGGCGGCACGGCATGATCAATCGTGGGAATGAAGCCGCCCTGCTCAATAATCGGCAGCACAGACCGTTCCAGTTCCGCTTCGATCGCTTCGGGGCCTTTGGCGACCTCACGCTTGTCTACGCCGCCGATCATGCAGACTGACTTGCCGTATGCCTGTCGGACCTTGACAGGATCCATGCCCGCGGCACGCTCGAACGGGCCGAAACCGTCGACACCGGCTTCAAGGAACAATGGGATCAGCACATCGTGATCGCCGTCGGTATCTACCAGCACGATGTCAACGCGGTTGGTCTTCAGGAAACCAACGAGTCGTTTGTAGTGCGGCAGGATGAATTCACGGAATAACTGCGGACCCATCAGGGGCCCGCCTTTGCCGGCCATGTCCTCGTGAATGTATACGAAGTCGAACTTGACCTCGCGGACAGCGCGGCCGAGGAGCCTCAGAATGAAGTCGGTCAGGAATTCGAGGCACGCGTGAATCAGGGCTGGATCGTCATAGAACAGGTAGGACAGATTCTCGGTTCCCATCCAGTTTCGCAGCATGCTGTAGTAGCCAAACGTTCCCGACAACGGGTTCATGAGCGTCAGTGGCAAATCGCTCTGCTTCGCCTTGGCCTTTGCCGCCTCCCAATCCTGAGGGTAGCGCTCCTCGACCGGCCCTTCGAACCGCCGCGTCAGCTCACCGAACGAGGCTGCGTCCTTGACGGGGAAGTCGATGTAGGTGTCCATGCTCATGCGCTGCCCGCCGACGGTGCCGGTCTTCAGCGCCAGCCGCGTGCGGCCCATGCCGTCAAGAAACGTGATGTGCTCATCGGTCTCCGATATCGTCTTCTGGTCAAACGGCGGAACAGGCGCCGTCGCGTTGATCTCGATGGTCTCGTAACCCTCGAGGCCGAAGTATTCGCTCCCTCGATGCATGAATCCGCCTTCGACTTCCGGGGGCATCCCTTCCTTCACCCATCGCTCCTTCGTCTGCTGCCAGAGAGCGATCTCCATGATTGGGACGTGATCCACCGGCTCGAACTTCAGAGTGTTAACGAAGCGTTCTCTGGGTGTCATGATATTAATGCCTAAATTGAGCGATTCTTAATTAAGACCCCAACGAGCTCGCCAGCTCGCCTCGTTGGGGAATGAGGTATTAAGCTAACAGAACATGCGTACCGCTAACTTGATGGGTAACCGGGCAAAGACAATCTCTTCACCTGAAAGCTGAAGAGATTGTCTTTGCCCGGTTACCCATCAAGTTTATTCTCAGTTGGCATTTTTAGCTTAAAGCCTCATTCACCACCGGGATGAACCCGGGTGGGGTCTTAAGAATCGCTCAATTTGGGTTAATCCTGATCGGTTCCTGTTCCAGATTCAGAAGATCATTTCCGGTTAAGCCAGGCGGAAGCGCATGCGCTGAGAATGGTGTCGGCATCCAGTCCATAGTGCCGATAGAGGTCAGGTATATTTCCGGACTGGCCGAAATGTTCAACACCCAGCGACTGGATGCGGTGGCCCCCGACCGCCCCAATCCAGGAAAGGGCTGCGGGGTGCCCGTCGATGACCGTCACCAGCGCGGCGTCCGGCGCGATGGGTGCAAGCAGCGATTCGATGCGGGACCGGGCATTACGGTCACCTCTCCGGCGTGACCGCTGAGCGGCCTGCCAGCCCGCGTTGAGTCTGTCCGCCGAGGTGACGGCCAACAGGCCCGCGTGCGGAAAATCGTCGGTCAGTTGCTCGAATGCCTCCAGGGCTTCCGGCGCCACTGCGCCGGAGTAGATGATGGCCAGTTCGGCCCCGGGCGCCGGCTCGCGGAACCAGTACCCACCTTCGATGATGGCCTTCTGCTGCGATTCTGAGAGCACTCGCTGCGGCTGTTGGATGGGACGAGTAGAAAGGCGGAGATAGACCGATCCTCCCTGCGAATCCCGCAGCCAGGCTGACGAGTACTCTCCCTTGCCGCCGCGTTGGATGTAGTCAAATGACCATTGGAGGATCGCAGTCAGTTCATCCACAAAGGCCGGCTCGAACGCAGCCAGACCGTCCTGGGCCATGCCCAGCAGTGGCGTCCCCAGGGATTGATGCGCTCCGCCTTCCGGAGCCAGCGTGATGCCGGAAGGCGTCGCCACCAGAATGAAGCGGGCGTCCTGGTAACAAGCGTAATTGAGAGCATCCAATCCCCGGTAGATGAAGGGATCATAGACCGTGCCGACGGGGATCAGGCGGACCCCAAAAAGATCGTGTGAGAGACCCAAAGCCGCGAGGATCAGAAACAGGTTGTTTTCCGCGATCCCCAGTTCGATGTGTTGTCCCTCGGGCGACATCTGCCACTTCTGCAGCGATGCCAGGTCCAGTTGACCGAATCGGTCGACGGACTCATCACGATGGAAAACACCCCGCCGACTGACCCAGCCTCCCAGGCCGGTCGAGACGGTAACATCGGGAGACACAGTGACCATGCGGTCTGCCAGCGGACCGCCCTCACGAGCCAGGTCGAAAAGGTATCGACCGAACTCCTGCTGGGTCGAAGCAATGGGTTTGGCTGGTGCCTCAGGAGGATGCGGGACCGATAGTTTCGGCGCGGCCCGGACCGTGGACCGATTCTCTCTGATCGGCACCCGATCGAGGAAGACCTGAAGTTCCTCTTCAGGCAGTTCCAATCCCGCGAAAGTATCCCATTCTTCCCCTTCTTCGATGCCGCAACGCTGGCGAAACTGGTCCATCTGGGCGACGGTCATGAGCCCGGCGTGGTTCTCCTTGTGGCCCGCGAAAGGCAGGTCATAGCCCTTGATGGTGTAGGCAATGACACAGGTCGGAGCGTCGCCATCAAGTTGCTGGAGGGCCTCGCAGATCACCTCCAGGTCATGCCCGGCAAGATTCGTCATCATGGAATGCAACGCGAGGTCGTCGTATTCATTTAACAGGGCATTTATTTCTTCCTGACCTTTCAAATCTGCGAGGATCTGATGGCGCCACGCGGATCCGCCTTTGAAGACCAGGGCCGAGTAAAGAGAATTTGGGCAGTCATCCAGCCACTGTCGCAGCTCTGCCCCTCCCGGCTTATGGAAAGCTCGCTCCAGGCGTTTGCCGTACTTGAGGGTTACCACTCGCCAGCCCATCATCTGGAAAAGATGGCTGATCTTCCCGAAGAGTTGATCGGTGACGACCGAATCGAGGCTCTGGCGGTTGTAGTCCACGATCCACCAGACATTTCGTACGCCATGCTTCCAGCACTCATAGAGTGCCTCGTACACGTTGCCTTCGTCCAGTTCGCCGTCTCCGGCAACTGCGATCATTCGCCCTTCCTGCGTGCTGCTGTCCTGCCAGCCTTTGAGCCGCACGTAATCCTGCACCAGGCTGGCAAAAGCCGTCTGGGCCAGCCCAAGCCCCATCGAACCAGTGGAAAAGTCGACCCCGTCGGCATCTTTCGTTCGGGAGGGATAGGCCTGCGTCCCCTGGTAGCCGCGATACCTTTTGAGCTTGTCGAGCGTCTGTTTGCCGAGCAGATATTGGATCGCGTGAAAGACCGGGCTGGCATGTGGCTTTACGGCAACTCGATCTTCAGGACGCAGAACCTCGAAATACAGTGCCGTCATGATAGTGACCGCGGAAGCTGACGATGCCTGATGCCCGCCAACCTTCAGGCCATCAACCTTCTCCCGCAGATGGTTGGCGCTGTGGATCATCCACGTGGACAGCCACAGTACCTTCCGTTCCAGTTCCCGGAGAATACGAATGCGGCTCACTGGCGGCGTTCCCTGAGTTTCAACTCTCTCTTCATCCTGCATCTGCCTGACCTCTCCATCAACAGCTTGCGATGGGTCTTGCCGACTTTGACGGCGTGTTCATCGCGCTTCACTTCAGGTCCGTCAATAATTTCAGCGAGGTCTCCACGATGGCCGGCCCCCATTCAGGGGTGAGCCTGGATGGCAGCAGGTAATTCCGAGTGGATTCGTTGACCGCCATGCCGCCTTCCTCGAACGCTTGCGGCGTGGGAAGGTAGCCGAGGCAGCCGTTGCTGTAACCGAGGAAAAAGGTATGTGCCAGAGGCGATCTTCTCTTGACTTCAAGGCCCAGTTCGGCAAACGGCTCGCCGGAGACTGCGACAATGCCGATATCGTTGATGCGCATGGCCCAGGAGACCAGCTCCCGCTTTGGCGGGTTCTCGCCGGTGTCAATGGCATCCAGAACGCACTGGCACCAGTCAAGCTGACGCTGAGCGCAGTGCATGTCGCCAACGCGGTCATCCCGGCGGGCGCGTTCGAACTGCTCCTGGAAGTGCTGGAGGTTTTGCTCTGCTGCGGCGCGATCCGGTAGAGGAGACAGCGCCAGAGAAAGCCTCTGCTCGGCCACGTCAAGGTGCATGACGGATGCTTCCGGCGCCGGCTCGTAATCCCAGACTGAAACGGCCGCGACCGATTGCAGAATCCGTCTTGTGCCTCGCTTGTGGTGTGTCCGGATCTGTGCCCAGGTCTTCAGAGCTTCGCCGGCGAGCATGGAGCCCAGCCGATGGCGATCAACAAATTGCTCCGGGCCGCCGGTCCCAATGCCGCAACTGGGATTCACATTCCCGGCCGCGCCCTGAAGGAAGAGGGCCACGGCGCCGGTGGCCGATTCCACGATCTCGCGGGCCGGCCCCACGTAGTCCGGCGAAAGCATCGGAGTCTTT
>Ga0187827_10008517_pt1 | contig 11080 bp, 8 predicted proteins | sample ETNtaG_39_FD_167969 | JGI IMG/M metagenome (GOLD analysis project Ga0187827, IMG submission 167969) | Marine microbial and viral communities from oxygen minimum zone, Eastern Pacific Ocean - ETNP2014_SV_150_PacBio MetaG (Illumina Assembly) | ecosystem: Environmental > Aquatic > Marine > Hypoxic... | reverse complement strand
TCATGAAATGGCTCAGGCACTCAAAAATAATGAAAATTTATTAACGGTGATATTGTCAGGTGATATTACCCCTTCCAGTACTGCCATGGTAAAAAACAACCCAAGGATACCATTTTTGCTTCATGATATTGTTGATGCAGCTAGCGTGAATGACAAAGTTAATGTCATTGGCTGTTTATCAACACCGCTTAATTATGCCCAATTAACCGAGTTAGTGCATCACTGTCATCAGTATCATAATAAGTTACCTCGTTCAGGCACTAAAATGGGGTCAAGTGCTTTATTTCGCTCATTAGTGGGTAGTAGTAAAGCGATGACTGAAGTACGTTTTCTTATTGAGCAGGTAGCAAAAACTCCTGCGAGTGTTTTAGTGCTGGGGGAGTCAGGTACTGGTAAAGAGGTGGTTGCTCGAAATATTCATAATTTATCGGATCGCGCCAAAGGGACTTTTGTGCCAGTTAACTGTGGCGCAATTCCGGGTGAATTATTAGAAAGTGAATTGTTTGGCCATGAGAAGGGCGCTTTTACGGGCGCTATTTCTGCTCGTAAAGGTCGTTTTGAGCTAGCTGAAGGCGGCACTTTATTTCTTGATGAAATTGGTGATATGCCACAGCCTATGCAAGTAAAATTGTTGCGCGTATTACAGGAACGTACCTTTGAGCGTGTCGGCGGTAGCAAAAGCATTAAAGCCGATGTACGTATTATTGCTGCTACTCATCAGCATTTAGAAGACATGATTAAATCGGGAGACTTTCGAGAAGATTTATTTTATCGACTCAATGTTTTCCCAATAGAAACACCAGCACTGCGTGAACGAAAAGAAGATATTCCTCTTTTATTAAAAGAGCTTTTGAGCCGATTTGAGCATGAACAAGAGAAAACCGTTCGCTTTACTGAAAAAGCGATTGAGTCATTAATGGAGCATCCGTGGTCAGGTAATGTGCGTGAGTTATCAAATTTAATTGAACGCATGTTGATTATGTATGGCGAGCAAATAGTTGATGTGGCTGAGCTTCCTCACAAGTATCAACATATTGAAGTTGAAGAATACACACCTGAATATCCAGAGGAACTGCAAGAGCAAGACGCTATTAATGAGCTTTTTTCGGGGTTTGATTATAATGATGACGAGGATGACAATATCTCGACTAACCTAGAAACAGCACAAGCAGTTACTAATGAAGTTAACGGTCATGAACCTAATGCCGGTATATTACCAAATCAAGGCTTGAATTTAAAAGAGCACTTAGCAGAATTAGAGATATCATTAATTTCTCAATCGTTAATCAAGCATGATTGGGTTGTTGCTCGTGCCGCTGAAACATTAGGTATGCGCAGAACTACTTTAGTAGAGAAAATGCGTAAATATGAACTGCAAAAGCCAATAGTTTGACGCGCTTGATATGTTCTTTTTGTTTTAACCTTTTGATATATAAAGGTTAAATAGTGGCACGGCAAATGCTTTAATAAAACCAGATGACTTGTTTTATTTGGACTTATTATGGCACTAGCGCAGCACTATAATGTTAATCATACTGTAAACCCCACCCATGTTGTTTTCAATAGTAACGATAACGAGCTAGTTCAAGAAGCTTTTCCTGGAGAGCTCGCTACACTGCGCGCAGAGCTTTCTCAACTTCAACAACAAAAGTGTGAAGTGGCTGCAGCTAAAACCTCTAATGCTGTGAACGATAAAATGGCAGAACAGTTAATTGAAATGATGCCCACAGGTCTTGTGATGCTTGATGGTAACGGTGTTGTTGTCAAAATTAATAAAGTGGCCAGAACCCTGCTTGATGAGCCTATTTTAGGTCAGCCATGGTTTAGTGTTATCGCGCGTTCTTTCAAACCAAGAGCGGATGACTGGCATGAAGTCTCACTAAAAGATGGTCGCCGTGTTAAGTTAGAAATTGCCAATTTAGGTGAACAACCGGGTCAATTAATTATGATCACTGACTTAACCGAAACGCGATTACTACAAGATAAAGTGGGACAAATGCAGCGTTTGTCTTCACTGGGAAAAATGGTGTCAACACTCGCTCATCAAATTCGTACGCCATTATCTGCAGCTATGCTATATAGCGCAAATTTATCTAATAGAAAGCTATCTGATAGTGCGCGTGGCACTTTTCAAGAAAAACTCAGTGCTCGACTAGATGACTTAGCGCAACAAGTGAATGACATGCTGTTATTTTCAAAAAGCGGTAAGGAGCAAGTTGTTTCACCACTTTGTGTTAATGAAATCATTACGGACTCTGTGCAAGCCATGGACGCCTTGATCAGCAAAGCGAGCGCACAAGTTAATTTACAATTGCCCGATGAAAACTGTCAAATATTAGCGAACAAAAATGCTTTAGTTGGCGCGATACAAAACCTTATTCATAATGCTTTACAAGCGCGAAGCAATGCACCTGTTGCCATTAATATACAAGTTTATGCTCAGCAAGGTCATATTTATATTAGCGTAAAAGATAATGGTCCAGGTATTAAAGCAGATATTGTCGATAAAATTTTTGAACCCTTTTACACCTCAAGCTCTAAAGGAACTGGGCTTGGTTTAGCGGTTGTTAAATCCGTTGTTGAAGCGCATCAAGGAGAAGTTAATTATTTAAGTCAATCAGGTGAGGGCGCACACTTTTGTTTGCAATTACCTATGTTGGCAGAAGATAGACGAGGAGAAGTAAAATGACTCATCACAAAATATTAGTGGTTGAAGATGATTCAGGCTTACGCGAAGCATTAATCGATACTTTGACCTTGGCTAATTACCAATGTGTTGAAGCTGACTCAGCCGAAACAGCCTTATTGCTACTTAAAAATCATAAAGTTGATTTAGTGGTTAGTGATGTTCAAATGGGCGGCATGTCAGGTTTATCCTTGTTAAAAAGTATTAAAAACCAATTGCCCAATATGCCAGTATTATTGATGACTGCTTATGGCACTATTGATGATGCGGTACAAGCCATGCAAGATGGTGCTTGTAATTATATTGCCAAGCCTTTTGCTCCTGAGGTTTTGCTAAATATGGTGAGTCAGTATATTCCATCATCACAATTGAGTGATAACACACCTATTGTTGCTGATAAGCGCAGTATTGAATTACTTAACTTAGCGCGTAAAGTTGCCACCACAGAAGCCTCTGTGATGGTACTCGGCCCTAGTGGTTCAGGTAAAGAGGTGTTAGCACAATATGTACATAATAATTCGCCACGAGTAAGTGATGCTTTTGTGGCGATTAATTGTGCAGCTATTCCTGAAAACATGTTAGAAGCAACCTTGTTCGGTTATGAAAAAGGTGCTTTCACTGGTGCAATACAAGCTTGCCCAGGTAAGTTTGAACAAGCTCAAGGTGGTACTATTTTACTCGATGAAATTACTGAGATGGATTTAGGTTTACAAGCCAAAATTTTGCGCGTTTTACAAGAGCGTGAAGTAGAGCGGTTAGGCGGAAGAAAAACCATCAATTTAGATGTGCGAGTTATAGCCACCAGTAACCGAAACTTAAAAGAGGCCGTTAGTCAGGGGGATTTTAGAGAAGATTTATATTATCGCTTAAATGTTTTTCCATTAACTTGGTTACCTTTGTCTGAGCGTATTGATGATATTTTACCTTTAGCCCAGCACATGGTTGAACGCTACTGTCATCAAAATGGCGAAAAAATTGCTGAGTTTAGCCCTGCTGCCCGGAGTAAGTTAAATGCTTATAGTTGGCCTGGTAATGTTAGAGAGTTAGATAATGTCGTTCAACGAGCCTTAATTTTACACAGTAATCAGGTTATTGATGCCAGTGATTTGCTGATTGAAAATTTCGAAACAACTAATATCTGTGAAGCTGAGCCAGCTAAGCCGGTCGATGACAAATTAGGCAGTGAACTTAAATTACAAGAGCATCAAATTATTCTAGATACATTACAAGCCTGTCATGGTAGCCGTAAAGAAGTTGCCGAGCGTTTAGGCATTTCACCAAGAACCTTAAGATATAAAATAGCGAGAATGCGTGATAGTGGTATTCAAATACCCGCGTAAACTTCTTTTCCTTTTATCCTGAGCACGATGCAATCCTTCGACTCTTCGGCAGGCTCAGAGCTCAGGATTACCGGTTTAATGCCGTTCGCCCTGAGCGCGAAGCAGTCGATGGGCTACTCGCATCTCGCTACTTTTCTTACTAGCATCTTATCTTGGCATTATGCTTGCAGCATCACTCAATATAAGCCGTTAATTGTTTTTTAACAGCAAAAAATTGACACAAGTGAGATTATCATGGATATCAAAACTAATTCATTATTTGCTCAAATGCAGAATATGTCATTACAAGCTACAGGTAATAAAATACCTGCTGTTGGTGGCGACTTACAAGCTGTAAACCCTGTAGGTCAAGTCAATCAAACAACCGACAAATTTGGTAACTTACTTACCGACGCCTTAAACACGGTGAATGACTTACAACAAGATGCGGGAGCTAAGAAAGTGGCTTTTGAAATGGGTGATCGCAATGTAACGTTAGCTGAAGTGATGGTTGCCTCATCAAAATCAGGTATAGCGTTAGACGCAACCGTACAAGTTAGAAATAAATTTGTTGAAGCATACAAAGAAATTATGAGCATGCCAGTCTAGTTTATATGGCTAAAATCAATGATAACGGCGTTGCTTTTATTCACAAAAAAAAAGTGATTTTTATCTAAGCCCCATGTTCTAATTGATTTTATCTCACCTAAAAAATCAATTTAAGTTAGTAAGAAATAATTTAGTAGTAAGCGGAGAAGCGAAGTGGCTGACACAAATTCAATGGTAGCAACTGATAATAATACAGATATGATTGCCAATGACACGGGTGAACAAGCGGGTATGCAAGAGCAAAAGTCAGGTTTTTCTGCTGCATTAGGTAATATTGATATTCTACGTCAGGTTACTTTGGTCGTCGCCTTATCAATTTGTTTAGCTATTGCCGTTTTTGTTATTATTTTAGCCAATGAACCTGAGTACCGCATATTAACAAAATTACCTACTGAACAACTCATTAAAACCATGGACTTTCTTGATGCTAATAAGGTGGACTATCGTCAAGAAAGTAATACTATTTCTGTACCCAGTGATGAGTATCAAAGTGTAAAACTACTATTAGCGCGAGAAGGGCTAACAAGTACCCCTTCTCAAGGCGAAGACATTTTAATGAAAGATATGGGCTTCGGGGTTAGCCAACGCCTAGAAAGAGAGCGATTAAAATATGGTCGTGAACAACGTTTAGCAGCGACTATTGAAGAGCTACAAAGTATCTCTCGAGCAAAAGTTTTGTTAGCTATTCCCAAAGAAAATATATTTGCCCGTCGTCAAAAAAATCCATCAGCAACGGTTGTGGTGACAATGCAACGTGGTCGTCTTCTCTCTGCCGAAGAAGTGGATGCGGTTGTTGATATTATAGCCTCATCAGTACAGGGGTTAAGCCCAAATAGAGTAACGGTAACAGATCAAAATGGTCGTTTGCTTAATTCAGGTTCACAAGATTCAATTTCATCACGTTCTCGTGGCGAGTTTGAAATAGAGCAAAAACGTGAACAAGAATATATGAATAAAATTGACAATATTTTAATTCCCGTTGTGGGTCTAGGTAACTACACTGCGCAGGTTGATGTGACTATGGATTTCACCAATATTGAAGAAACAGCTCGCCGTTATAATTCTGACTTGCCTGCGCTACGTAGTGAAATGAAAGTTGAAGATACCTCAATTGGTGGTGCTTTAGGTGGTATTCCCGGTGCGTTAACAAACCAACCTCCTTTAGAGTCAAGTATTCCAGAAAAAGCATCCACAGGGCAAAAAAAATCAATGCCAAGCAGAAAACATTCTGAATCAACTAAAAACTATGAACTTGACGAAGCAATAAGCCATACTAAGCAACAGGCAGGTATTATTCGCAAGGTGACAGTTTCTGTCGCACTAGATTATGTTAATAGCCCAACTCCAGTTACAGAAAATACAGGCAGTGAAGAAAGTGCAGGTAGTGAAGAAAGTGGTGAAACAGCAAAGCAAGTAACGGTTGAAAAACAGCCAAGAAGTGTTGCCCAAATTGCAGCTATACGTAGGTTGTTGCAAGGTAGTATTGGTTTTGATTTACAACGTGGTGATGTGCTTGAAGTTATCACTATTCCTTTTAGTCGTTCAGAATTCACTACGGTGGAAAAACCTCAGGTTTGGGAAAAACCTTGGTTTTTAAAAGTGATAAAATTAGTGATGGCTGCTTTGGTTATTATTGTTTTAATCATGGCTGTGGTCCGTCCCATGTTGAAACGTCTTATTTATCCAGAGCAAACTCCCGAGGATTATGGTGACAAATCACTCGATAGTCATATTGATTTAGGTGATGAGACTATGGATATGCTAACCTCAGAGTTTGATGCGGGTGATGTTGGCTTTGCCCCTGATGGTAGCTTACAGCTACCCGACCTTCATCGAGATGAAGATATTTTAAAAGCGGTTCGTGCGTTGGTAGCAAATGAACCAGAATTATCGTCGCAAGTAGTTAAAAGTTGGTTGAACGAAGATGAGTGATGAAAATCAAGAAGTAGGTGAACTAGTCAATGTCTCAACAGGCTTTGATGTCGATAAACTAGAAGGCGCTGAAAAAGCGAGTATTCTATTGTTGAGTTTATCCGAAGAAGATGCAGCGCAAATTTTGAAACACCTTGAGCCAAAACAAGTACAGCAAGTTGGCTCAATAATGGCGGGAATGGAAGATTTTACCCAAGAAAAAATCACCGCTGTTCACAAGTTATTTATTAATGAGATACAAAATTTTTCAACCATAGGATTTCAAAGTGAAGAATTTGTTAAAAAGGCATTAACTGCGGCTTTAGGTGAAGATAAAGCGGGTAACCTCATTGAACAAATTATCATGGGCAGTGGTGCTAAGGGGTTAGATTCATTGAAATGGATGGATTCTAAGCAAGTAGCGAATATTATTCGAAATGAGCATCCTCAAATTCAAACAATAGTTTTGTCATACTTAGAGCCAGAACAATCTGCTGAAATTGTGGGACAGTTTAGTGAAAAAGTACGTTTAGATTTAATGATGCGTATTGCTAATCTAGAAGAAGTTCAACCAGCGGCATTACAAGAGTTGAATGAAATTATGGAGAAACAGTTTGCGGGTCAAGCAGGTGCACAAGCTGCTAAAATGGGTGGTTTAAAAGCTGCAGCAGACATTATGAACTACCTAGACACCAATGTTGAAGGTATGTTGATGGATTCAATTCGCGAAAGTGATGAAGAAATGAGTCAACAAATTCAAGATCTTATGTTTGTCTTTGAAAACCTTGTTGATGTTGATGATCGCGGTATGCAAGCAATATTACGTGAAGTACAACAAGATGTGTTGATGAAAGCAATTAAGGGTACAGATGATACCCTTAGAGAAAAAATTCTTAGTAATATGTCTAAACGTGCAGCAGAAATGTTGGTGGATGATCTCGAAGCCATGGGACCTGTTCGAATTAGTGAAGTAGAAACGGCACAAAAAGAAATTCTTTCAATTGCACGTCGATTATCTGACGCGGGTGAAATTATGCTTGGTGGCGGTGGCGGTGGTGATGAGTTCTTATAATCACTTTAACCTAATTGTGAAGAGCAGTTGTTTACAGTAGCCGTTTAGGATAATGAAAATGAGCAAACCTCCCGTTAGAGTAATAAAATCTGAGCAACATGACCTTAACATTTGGCCATTGCCTGACGTAGAGAAAAAACCTACCCAAGCCCAAATGGACCATACCAATGCTTTAGGTAAAAAAACCAATTGGCAGTATGAATTACCTGAAGAAGAAGAGATTGAAGTAACCCCACTCACTGCTGAAGAAATTGAAGAAATTAGACAAGCAGCCCATGAAGAAGGTTTTAGTCAAGGAAAAGAACAAGGATTTGCTAAAGGCTATGAAGAAGGTAAAGCTCAAGGGAACATTGAAGGAACAACCCAAGGACTAGAGCAAGGTACAGAACAAGGTTTAGCACAAGGTAAGGCAACGATAGACGCATTAAGTGTTAAGTGGCAGAGCCTGATAGAACAACTTGATAAACCGCTTACTAACGTAGAAAAAAATGTTGAAGAGCAGTTATTACATCTTGTTGTACAACTTACCGAAGCGGTTGTGTTGCAAGAAGCTAAAACTAACCCCAATATCTTAATGGCGGCAATCAGTACTGGAATAAAATCACTGCCAAGTAGTGATGCTCAAACACAAATACATCTGCATCCAGAAGATATTAAACAGGTTGTAGAGCAGTTTGGTGAGCAACATATTATGGACAGTGGCTGGAGGCTATTGCCAGCACCACAATTAACGCCAGGTAGTTGTCAAATAGAAAACAGTACTTCTAGCATCGATCTTCAAATGAAATCACGCCTTAAGCAAGTACTGGAACCTTTCTTGCAAGATGCATTACATCAGTAAACCGTTTGTTTTTTGACCCTTAGATTCTTTGAAATGCTCAGAGCTCAGGGTAAGTGAGAAGTTTTCGTTCACCTTGCTCTTATTAAAGGGAAATAGGTCAATAGTAACTAATAAATGGTCAAAGTACTAAGCTCTATTACAAAGAAAGTAAGGTAAATGATGGTTGATAGCCTACGCATCAGTGAACGATTGAAAAATAGCCAAAAATTTGTCCACCCTTTCCAAGAGAGCGTCGCGGGTCGTCTCGTGCGAGTTGTTGGGTTAACGCTTGAGGCGGTAGGCGTTAAAGCGCATGTAGGCAGCCAGTGTTTAGTGGAAACTATGCATGGCGATTTACTGGCTGAAGTGGTTGGTTTTTCAAAAGAGATCACTTATTTAATGCCAGAAGAGAGTCTGCGGGGCGTTTCTCCTGGTGCTAGAGTATTACCCGTATCAACAAAATCTCATTTACCTCTTTCAATGAAACTGCTGGGTCGCGTGGTTAATGGCATAGGGAAGCCGCTTGATGGCAAAGGTCCGATAGAATCAGATGATGGCTATATTATTGACAATAAACCCATCAACCCCTTATCTCGACGAGCAATTACTGAGCCATTAGATGTTGGCGTTCGCGCAATTAATAGCTTTACCAGCGTCGGTAAAGGTCAAAGAATGGGGTTGTTTGCAGGCTCAGGGGTAGGTAAAAGTGTCTTGATGGGGATGATGACTAAAGGTACAACTGCAGATGTTATTGTGGTTGGCTTAGTGGGTGAACGTGGTCGAGAAGTTAAAGAGTTTATTGAAGAAATTTTAAGTGAAGATAGTCGTTCTCGTGCCGTAGTCGTAGCATCACCTGCGGATAACTCACCATTGATGCGCTTAAAAGGTTGTGAAAGTGCTGTACAAATTAGTGAGTATTTTCGTGATCAAGGTTTAAATGTTTTACTATTATTAGACTCATTAACTCGTTACGCACAAGCACAACGAGAAATTGCTTTAGCCGTTGGTGAGCCTCCAGCAACTAAGGGTTATCCACCGTCTGTATTCTCAAAATTACCCCAATTGGTTGAACGTGCAGGAAATGGGGGAAAAGGACAAGGCTCAATAACTGCATTTTATACCGTGCTAACAGAAGGAGATGATTTGCAAGACCCTATTGCTGACGCCGCCCGAGCAATATTAGACGGGCATGTGGTGCTATCAAGAGAGCTCGCTGATTCAGGGCATTATCCTGCGGTTGATATTGAAGCCTCAATTTCGCGAGTAATGCCAATGATCACTTCGCCTGAACATCAACAATTAGCTCGGCAGCTTAAGCAAATTTATTCACTGTATCAGCAAAATAAAGACCTTATTGCTATTGGTGCATACACTCGGGGCAATGATGCTAGAATTGATCAAGCCATTAATGTTGTGCCAGTGATCAATTTCTTTTTACAGCAACAAATGCAAGAAGTGATTCCTTTTGAGCAAAGCCTTGAACAATTGAAAGAAATTATTGCCGCAGCAACAGCCCAAGCTACCGGACAAGCGAATGTAAACTAAGGTATGACAGATTACGGTGTTGTGATGAATAAGTCGTCACGGTAACTATTTTTTATTGGAGATATTTTATGGCAACCAACCAATTAATAACCTTGCTGAAATTTGAGAAAAGTAAAGAAGAACTTGCCGCTAATACATTGCGCAATGCTGAAAATGACTACCAACAAAACCTAGTACGCTTACAAAGTGTCGCTGACTATCGTTTAGAGTATATGAAACGTTTAAGTCAACGCTCAAGTACTGGCTTAGATAGTGCTACTTATAACCATTATCATGCTTTTATTAGTAAGCTTGATTATGCTTCAGCTCAAGTAGAAATTGCATTAAAACAAGCTAAGGCTTTGGTTGAGCAAAGTAAAAAAGCTTGGCTTAAACAAAGGCATAAAGTACAAGCTGTTGAAGTGCTAACGGCTAAGCGACAGCAAGAATTAGCTAAATTAGATGCTAAAAAAGAACAAAAAATGTTTGATGAAATAGCAACACAACAGTTCATTCGTCGTCGGGCTAGCTAATAAATAATATCAAAATGGAATGTTTTTTGCTTATTACAAAGAGATTGAATTGATTATTTTATTAATTTTTAACTTCAGCACTACAGATTAGCTTTTGGAATAATTATGACACAACTTAATGCTTTACCCATCAATACACCTCAAGTTATTGAAATTGTAGATGAAAATTTATCTGGAATAAGCAATGTCAGTGGAGAGGGCTTCACACAGTTAATTGAACAACATCTTGATAATAGTCAGGGATGTGCTTACAGCGATAACAATAAAGAAACAACCCCAAGTGAAGAAACCATTGAACAACAAAAAATAAGTCACCATCAAGACAGTAATAATATTGAGCAGCAAGATATTGCCGCAAGCGGCAAACTTGTAAAAGGTGGAAAAGAAAATATTGCTCAAAATCACGCGATATTAGCTTCAGAGCAGTTAATGACCTTTTTACATAAAGCTGATAGCACGCTACAGCAAACAGAGTTAAGTGTGGCTCAGCTGTCAGAGCTTTCTGGTGAGCAAAAAACGTCATATAAACAGCAACTTTTGCTTGAAAGTCATAAATTAGCAACGGAGTCAGTTGCTAATATCCAAGTATTATCAGGCCAACAAGGA
>Ga0187827_10008516_pt1 | contig 11081 bp, 10 predicted proteins | sample ETNtaG_39_FD_167969 | JGI IMG/M metagenome (GOLD analysis project Ga0187827, IMG submission 167969) | Marine microbial and viral communities from oxygen minimum zone, Eastern Pacific Ocean - ETNP2014_SV_150_PacBio MetaG (Illumina Assembly) | ecosystem: Environmental > Aquatic > Marine > Hypoxic... | reverse complement strand
GAAGATTTGTTGTTGTCTATTGGTTAATGGTTTGAAAGGATAGCGCTGTGAAATGCTGTGCGTTTAGACAACAGAGCCTTAACTTAAAGAACATTAAGGTTTTTATAGTCTAATTTGCACTAAAAATGTACAATTAAATACTGTTCAATGGAACAGGCATAAAGTCTGTTTTATCTAGGTTTCTTTTTTACCCGCAGGCGATGTTAATGCTTTGATATTAATATACTCGCTAAAGGAGGTCGAATAGCATGTCAATTAACGCACTTATGAGTCGGGATCTAGTTACTATTGATCTAGATGATACTTTAGCGACTATTAGGGAAATTTTTGAACAGGTGACATTTCACCATATTTTAGTTATTGAAAATAAAAAATTAGTAGGTGTAGTGTCTGATCGGGATTTTTTTAAATCAGTTGGGCCACGCCTAGGTACTTCTATTGAAACAGAAAGGGATAAACTTCCACTTAATAGAAAAGTCCATCAAGTGATGAATAGAAAGTTAATCTGTGTCAATGAGCAAGCTTCAGTAATAGACGTTGTTAACTGCTTTCATAACAATAGAGTTTCTTGTGTACCTGTAATAGACAATAATGGTTGTCCTATTGGCATTATTAGCTGGAGAGATATAGTAGACGCTCTTGCCAAAAAAATGATGAAAAACAGCACACCGGTGAGCAGGTGTTAATACTGACACCTAACGGATTGGTTTTATTAAGGTGTAAACTAAATACTTAGGGGCTAGTTTAGATGTTCAGCCAAATAATCGACTAGCAATCTAATTTTTGGAGATAGATGGCGGTTTTGAGGATAGACAGCCCATATTCCTTCGTCAGCCACGTTGTAATTGTCAAGTAATGTGATGAGATCACCGCTTTGCAGGTGATCTTGAATGTAGTAATCGGGTAATTGTACTATCCCTAATCCTTTTAGCGCGGCATCTACCAAGCCAAAGCCACTGTTGTATCTAATATTTCCCGTGACACGAATATTTTTGTCTCTTCCTGCCTCTCTAAAACGCCAATAATCAAGTGTACCTAGCAGGCAACAATGTTTATCAAGCTCAGATAGGGAATGTGGTATACCATACTTGTTAAGGTAGGCAGGCGATGCGCAGTTATAACTTGTTCTTTTGCCAATTTTTTTTGCCATTAATGTCGAGTCACTTAGCTTACCAAGGCGAATGGCTAAATCATAGCCTTCTTCAATTAAGTCTACTTGTTGGTTGCACAAGTATGCCGATACTTCAACATCCTTATATTGCATCATAAAATTATTTAATAGGGGTAATATTTGCTGCTCACCATAGGTTATCGGTGCGGTTAACTTGATCTTTCCTTGGGGTTTTGACTGCAAGTTGGTGATGGCTCGCTCTGCTTCATCCAAACCATCGAGCACGCTACGGCAGTGTTGATAAAAAACTCGCCCTTCCTCGGTCAGGGATACTTTGCGTGTGGTGCGATAAAGCAATTTAACATTAAGTCGCTTTTCTAGTGTACTAATTTGGCGGCTAACTTGCGCCGTTGAGATAGCCATTTTTTTTGATGCTTGTGTAAAGCTTTCATTTTCTGCAACGTAAACGAATTCGCTGATGCCTTCCCATTGCATGATTATTACCTATGCGTAAAAGTGATTTACCAAATAGCTATATTATCATCTAATAAGAAACAAATATAATGCTCTATATAAACACAAATAAATTGTGATTTACCTATGAATAACGAGTAAATGTGATTTGCGTGTTCGATGCGCTTCACTGAGAAATAATTGGACTAAACTAGTAGATAAAAATGCGTCTAGGCGCTAAATCCATTCAAGGATCCATCAACTGAAAAGTGAGAGTAAATATGTCAGAAAAATTTATCAAATCAAAAGCCGCTATTGCTTGGGGGCCTAAACAACCTTTATCTGTCGAAGAAGTCGATGTCATGCTACCACGCCAAGGTGAAGTATTAATTAAGATTATTGCATCAGGCGTATGTCATACGGATGCTTTTACGTTGTCAGGGGATGATCCTGAAGGTATTTTTCCCGTGATTTTAGGTCATGAAGGTGGTGGTATAGTTGAGCAAGTTGGTGAGGGAGTTACCAGTGTGCAAGTGGGTGATCATGTTATTCCATTGTACACGCCAGAGTGTGGTGAATGTAAATTTTGTTTGTCAGGAAAAACAAATCTTTGTCAGAAAATTCGTGAAACTCAGGGGAAGGGGCTAATGCCTGATGGCACCACCCGCTTTTATAAAGATGGCAAGCCAATCTTCCACTATATGGGGTGTTCAACTTTCTCTGAATACACAGTATTACCAGAGATTTCTTTAGCAAAAGTTAATAAAGAAGCTCCCTTAGAAGAAGTTTGTTTATTAGGGTGTGGTGTTACCACGGGTATGGGTGCAGTAATGAACACCGCTAAAGTTGAACAAGGGGCTATCGTTGCTATCTTCGGCCTTGGCGGAATTGGTCTTTCGGCAGTTATTGGCGCAACTATGGCGAAAGCGAGTCGTATTATTGCGATTGATATCAATGAAAGTAAATTTGAGTTAGCGAAAAAATTAGGGGCTACTGATTTTATTAACCCAAAAGATTACGACAAACCCATTCAAGATGTCATTGTTGAATTAACCGAGGGTGGCGTTGATTATTCCTTTGAATGTATTGGCAATGTCAATCTAATGCGCTCTGCATTAGAGTGTTGTCACAAGGGGTGGGGGGAGTCAGTGATTATTGGTGTTGCAGGAGCAGGGCAAGAAATCTCAACGCGTCCATTCCAGTTAGTTACCGGTCGTGTATGGCGTGGCTCTGCATTTGGTGGTGTTAAAGGGCGCACTGAATTACCTGATTACGTAGAGCGGTATTTACAAGGTGAATTTAAGTTGAGTGACTTTATTACTCATACGATGAGCTTGGAAGAGATTAACGAATCATTTGAATTGATGCATAAAGGCGAGAGCATTCGCAGCGTTATTCATTTTGATAAATAATGGTTGCTCAGCTTCTTCATTGGGGCTGTGTTTTTGAGGTTTTACGATGACAATTCATAAGTTAAGTGAAAATAAAAGCTTTGGTGGGTGGCATAAACAATATACTCATCAGTCCAAGGTATTAAATTGCAACATGCGGTTTGCTATCTATTTGCCACCACAAGCATCACACGAGAAAAAAGTGCCTGTGTTGTACTGGCTTTCAGGCTTGACCTGTACCGATGAAAATTTTATGCAAAAATCCGGAGTACAGCGGATTGCCGCTGAATTAGGAATTGCCATCGTTGCTGCTGATACCAGTCCTCGTGGTGAAAAAGTGCCTGATAATGAAGCCTATGATTTAGGGCAAGGAGCAGGTTTTTATGTCAATGCTACCCAACCACCTTGGCATCGTCACTACCAAATGTATGATTATGTTGTTAACGAATTGCCTCAGCTTATTGAAGCTTCTTTTCCTGTCTCGAAAAAGCGATCAATTGCAGGACACTCGATGGGTGGGCATGGAGCGCTAACCATAGCGATGCTAAATCCAGCGCGTTACTGTGCCGTGTCAGCTTTTAGCCCAATCAGTAATCCAGTAAACTGTCCTTGGGGTCAAAAAGTTTTTACCACTTATTTAGGTAATGATAAGTCAACTTGGCTTCATCATGATGCCAGTGTGCTGATGCGAAGGGCAACACAGTTTGTGCCGGCCAAAGTTGACCAAGGTCAAGCTGATGATTTTCTGATTGAGCAGTTAAGGCCAGAATCATTAGAAGATGCAGCCAAAATAACTGGCTATCCATTAGAATTATGCTTTCATGAAGGCTATGATCACAGCTATTACTTTATTGCGAGCTTTATCGAAGACCACATGCGTTTTCACTCGACTTACTTAAGTAAATAGTCACTTTAGGCCTAGAATGATTTTACGTCAGTTTTTCGCTAGGAGATTAGCTTGGGAAGTACTTTATTTACCGGTGAGGGAAGGGCCCAAATAAGCAGGTACAGGGAGACTATAACAAGGGTGTTATAAGCAAGGGACTTTAATCACAATAGAAAAACCTTTCACTGCGTTGGCACTTTTATCATGCTCAATGGTCGTGTTATTTTTAGCTGTTATCGTGCCCTGATGAGCAATAACAGCTTGTTTGGCAATCGCTAATCCAAGCCCTGTTCCGCCTGTTTCTCTGTCTCGTGCAAGGTTTACTCGATAAAAAGGGCTGAATAGTTTTGGTAATGCCTGTTCAGGTACTCCGTGGCCTGAGTCCGTCACTGTTAAATTAAGCCACTGTTGTTTTTTCGAGAGGTTAACAATGATCTTGCTATTGTCAGGGCTGTATTTCACCGCATTGCTGAGTACATTGCTAATTGCACTGGTGATTAAAGCTCTATCGGCATGAATAGTTATCGCTTGAGCTGAGTTGAGCGTAATTATGATGTTTTTATCATCCGCTGTAAATTGCTCATCGCTGACAAGAGAAGTAAGCAAGCTGTTCATCTCAATTTTTTCTATTTCAAGGCCTTGTAGGGTGTTTTCTAGCCTAGATAATGATAATACATCAGCGATCATTTTTTCTAACCGTTCAATTTCAATTTGACAACGCTGAAGGTATTTTTTTCTCGTTTGTTCAGCCGTTGTTTCTTGGGCTAACCCTAGCGCCATTTGTAATCTTGTCATGGGTGATCTCAATTCATGGGAAACATCACCGATCAGGCGTTTTTGAGCGCCCTGGTGCTGTTCTAACTGCTCTGCCATCAGGTTAAAACTGCGGGCAAGTTGGCCTAATTCATCGCTGCGTTTACTGATTTTATTAACACGAGTTGAAAAATCGCCTTTACCTATATCACAGGCAGCATCTTGTATAATGCGGATAGGGCGACTAAAAGACTTTGCCAACAATAAACAAAGAGCAAAACTGATAAAAGCGGGAATGGCTACTCGTGCCCAAGTGGGTAACTTGTGCAATAGCAAGCCAAAATTCTGTCTGTGACGCTTTTTGGAAATGAATAGCTGATATTGGGTGTTATTCATGGTTATTGTTGTAGGACCAATTAAACGAGTGTGAAAAAACAAGTGAGTTTTGGGCTTATCAAACTGATGGTTGTTGATATATTGATTTAGCGCTTGTTGATGTCTGCGTGGTAGCAAGAAAAGGCTTTGTGTGTCTGCTTTATTTACTGTTTTTAACCAAATATTAATAGGCTTTTTACTTATTCTTTTGATCTGAATGGTTTGTAGAGATGATATGTTATTTAGACGATGGCGCTTCAGGAGTTTTTCGATACGCTCTAGCTGTTTTAATTCACTAGGCGCAGAGGCTTGTACAATCGTCTCGTTAAATGAGTCATTTGATAATTGTTGAGTAATAAAGCGAGAGCTAGCAATAGAAATAATGGTGATGAACCAAAACCAAATAAAAAGTTTGATAGTAAAGGAGGCAAAAAAACGTTTAATGACTGAGATAGCTTTCATGATCATAAGCCCGTTAAAAAGACATAGCCAGCGCCGCGCACGGTTTTAATTTTATCTTCTGCACTAAAGGGTGAAAACTTACGCCTAATATTGCCTATATGCACGTCAATACTACGATCAAAAGGGCTCAGTTTTCGTTCTAATACCTGTTCAGAAATGGTATCTTTGCCAATAATTTGACCATCATTTGTCATCAATAAACTTAAAATTTGGTATTCGGTACCTGTTAACTCGACAAGTTTTTGATGGCAATAAACGGCTCTAGTACCGTGGTTAAGTTCAATTTTATTAACCGATAATATAGTCTTTTCTTTTTGTAATACTTGTTGGTTTTGCTCTCTGGTAAGCGCTATTCTCCTGAAAATAGCATTAATTCTAGCTAAAAGCTCCTGATGATGAAAAGGCTTGGCAAGGTAATCATCAGCGCCTAATTCTAAGCCGCGCACTTTATCATTATTGTCACCCTTTGCCGTTAACATTAATATGGGGGTTCTATGGCTCGGCCCTAATGCTTTTAGCACTTCAAAACCATTAAGTTTTGGCATCATGACATCGAGTAATATTAAATCAAATTTAGGATCATAAGCTTGCGCTAGTCCGGTTTGCCCATCAAAACAACAATGAACAATAAACCCTTGCAGAGCTAGATAATCAACGAGCAAGTCAGCTAGTTCATGATCATCATCAATCAGTAAAATATATTTTTTAGTCAAGTCAACCTCGATGTATATTACTAACGTAAAAGAAGCTATTTTAGCCTAATTATTATCCTATTGTTCTCCTTAGTTTCAAGCTTTACTCAATCTTTACATTCGCTTTGCGTTTCTTTGCATTTTAGTCACTATAATGATTAGCGTTATATTTGTTTCACTATTTGGAGTCGATTATGAAAAAATACACCCTGTTAAATATCCGTACTGTTTCAATTGTTTCAGCATTTTGTACTTTATTGTCTTTCCCATTTCTTTCAAATGCTTATGCGTTTCATGAAGGTGGTAACTCTGTAACAACAGAGCAGGGGCGACATCATGGTGGCAAAGGCCGTATGAAAATGATGAGTATAGTGCTTGATTTGACTGACGTACAGCAAGAAAAAATTAAGGCGATAAAAAGGCAAGCCAAGGAGCAACATAAAGCTAATCAAGCAACAATGAAGCAATTTAAAACACAAGCTAAGGCATTAATTCAGGCTGAAATTTTTGATGAGCAAGCGTTTAGTGCACTGCAAAGTCGTTATCAGGCTAACTTTGAACAAGCCGGTTTACAAAGAGCTAAAACTAGAAATGCTATTTTCAACGTGCTCAATACAGAGCAACAAAAAAAATGGCAAAAAGTGATACAGGGTCGTAAAGCAAAGTTTAGTAAATCTCGTGACTTTTAGTTTATTGCGCTCATTTTACGGGCTAGCTTTTTAAGCTAAAAGCAAATACTTTTGACATTTGGCTTTCTACGGGTAAACCATCAAGTTTTGCAGGTTGGAAGCGCCATTTTCTTACGGCATTACGAATAGCCCCTTTAAAGTAATTAACTTTGTTTTGACGAGCAAAGTTAATATCTTTAATGTTGCCGTTGACATCAATAGTAAAATTAACTTTAACTTCTATTTCAATTCCCTTTCGTTTTGCAACAGAGGGGTAAACAGGATCAACAGACTTAATTTGTTGGGCTTCATGCCATAGGGGTTCAGAACTTTTTGTCATGTCATCTAGGCTGCTTGATGATGGTAATGAGGAAATATCTGAATTAGGCAGGCGGTTATCTTGTAAACTTTCATTGTCAGAGAATAAGTTCTTTCTTAGTGTGATTTGCTTTGGTGTAACAGCATTATTTGACTGACGTTGTTCGATGATGTCGTGAGATATCTGTTGGTTTGTGGTTGTAAGTAAATCTCTTGGTGGTAAGTTTACTGTGTCTGCCGCTAACTGAGCTAATTCTTCTGCGTAAGGATTGATTATCGATGAGTTTTGGTGGTGAGAGTCCGTTCTTTCAAAGGCTTTTTCAACCATAGAAACGCTTTGGCTTTGCTTTGTCTTGTTTAAAGGGGTAGCAGGAGTGAACTTGGCTTTTGTTAAGTGACTAAATCGGGTAGACGTTTGCTTTTTGTTATTGCCCTTTAAGGTTGGTGTACTATCGTTTGACGAGGCTGTTAAGCTAATTTTGTTCGTTGTTTTTAGTTTTTGTTGACGTGTTGTATTTTCAGCTTCACTTTTTTGCTCCGCTGTTAATAATTGATTGGCAATAGAGGTATTCGGTAATTGGTTTGATAATGTGTTATTGACCCAAGTTGTTACTGTTTTATCTGGTAATGAGTTGCCATTTATTATGGCATCAGTGTTAGCTTGCCATGGAGATTTTTTATGCCAAATATCAAGTAAAGGCATGGTTAGTAGCTGTTTGCTAGAGAGTAATAATATCGAAAAAATGATGGTAGCGCTGGCAAACCATTTACTTATATTGTTTTGGGGGGCACAGTGATGATCAACTAAACGAACAACACGTTGCTTTAAGTCGCCACCTGACGCAGCCATTGCCATGCTAGGTATAGTATGCTGATGATGTGATTTGGTACATAGTGTCGCGGTGTCGGCTAGCGTGTGTGCGTAAGCAACAGCATCACCACAATGTTGCACAGCAATATCATCACTACAATATTCACGCTCGTTGCGCATTTGTTTAGAAATCCACAGCACTGCGGGGTGGAAAAATAAGAGTATTTCTACAAACGTTTGTAAGAAATTTACTAAGTAATCATAACGGCGGATATGGGCAAGTTCATGTAATATTAACATTTCTAATTGTGCGTTATTTAAACCACTGATCATGCTTGCTGGAATTAACACGACAGGCTTAAGCCAACCTATTGCCATTGGCACATCGACTTTAAGTGAAATTAATAATTTGGGTGCAATAGTTAAATTAACTTGCTTTGCTAGCTCAGTAAATCGCAGTGATAATTGCGCACTAGGCTCAATACAGCCTTGTTGAGGCAACCTATTGACATTATAAATTTCAAGCAATAACTTCCCTGCTAATAAGGTTACCGTTGCCAGCCAAAATATTGCTATATAAGGCAACATAGAGGAAAAAACACCTACCAACTCTTGATAAGTAAAGAAGGTTTCTGTCTGGTTTAGTTCTTGTATTAGTTTCGTTAAAGTCAGTACATTAGTATTAACACTTGAAAAGGCTAATTCGGCGCGATAAATAATGCTAAAGGTTACCAAAGGGAGTAAGGAATTTGTTAGCATTGCTAGTGATGATAACGCATAACGTAATTGCGGTTCATTTTTGTCGATAATCAGTAGAGCTGACTTTAAAACAAGAGCCACTAACACGCCTTGCCACAAAAAGTGCAATAATGTTAGTGATAAACTGTATAAAAAAGGACTATTAAATAGTGGCTCTAGCATTATTAAACATTAAACTTATTTTTCTAACGAATTAAGTAGTTGGCGAATATCGTTAATCTCTTCTGCAGAAGTTGACTCATCAATTGCTCGCATGATTAATTTTGATGTTGAGCCGCCAAAGGCTTTACTGATTAAATCTTTGATTAATGATGACTGTGTATGTGTTTCACTATTCGCCGCAGCATAGACATGAGCACGATTACTTTCGTCGCGAATGACAAGAGACTTCTCATGCATGATTTGCAGTATTTTCAATACCGTTGTATAGCCAGTTTTTTGAGTTGCACTGACTGTTTCATGTACTTGCCTAACTGTTGCTGGGCCTATTTTCCAGAGAATATTCAGTAAAGTCAGTTCAGCTTCTGTTGGCTTTACTGCTGATTTTTCACGTACCATTTTCTTTCCTAAAATATCGGCTTTCCTGATAGGCGAGCCGTAATGCAAATTTAAGTTATGTTACGAATACACTCGTAACAATTAAGGGTTTATCCTATACGCTGTTGAATTAATGAGCAAGTGTTTATTTTTCTTGGTTTGTTATGGCGTTGATCTTTGTGGATTATTTTTTTAGTGAATTGTTGGCTATTTATATAAGCTAGAGCCTTTGCAGTGTGGTTATTGCACATTGCAAAGGCGATAACGTAGTAAAAATAGCCAACAAACGCGGCCCTTTAGATTTGTTAAATGCTTTTTGCTCTTTGTGGCAGGGAATTTACATAGAACAAGTATTCTACATTCTAAGCGCTGTGCGCATAAAGCATTTCATTTGAATCAAATTTGAGCATGAAAGGTTGAGCGACCTTAGCTGTTTTTTTCGTTAAGTAAGCTTGCATAATGCTCACCTAAGCGAGTCACTGTTTCAGGGCCAGCATCTGGGGTAAATTCGATCATTTTCGGTGAGAAAGTACAAACTACAGTTGAGCCTAATTTAAAACGTCCCATTTCATCGCCTTTGTTAAAGGTAATGGCATCTATACCTTTTGCAGGGTATTGCCATCTGAAAATGTCTTTACCTGCCGGTGGTGTAATGGTTCCTGCCCATGTTGTTTCAATACTGGCAACTATAGTCGCTCCAACTAAAACCATAGCCATGGAGCCATACTCAGTATCAAAAATGGTCACAACCCTTTCGTTTCTAGCAAATAGGTCCGGCACATTGTTTGCAGTTAATGGGTTTACCGAAAAAAGTTCACCGGGCACATAAATCATTTCCCTTAACGTTGCCACCATTGGCATATGAATACGATGGTAGTCTTGAGGAGAAAGATAAATACAAGAGAATTTGCCTTGTTGAAATGGTGCCGCAGTTCTTGCATCACCCCCAAGCAAAGCAGTTAATGAGTAATTAAAACCTTTTGCTTGAATTAACTTTCCTTCAACTATGTCACCTTGTTGTGAAATAGCGCCATCGACAGGATAACATAAGGTGCTGCTATCTTGGTCTATAGTACGAGCGCCTTCTTCTAATTCGCGGGTGAAAAAGTCATTAAACGTTGCAAAATCACTGGCTTTTTTTAATTTTGCTTCAGCCATATTAATGTCATAGGTTTTGATGAATATTTCTATGAGCTTTGTTGTTAGCCAGCCCATTTTAGCCGCGGCTAATTTACCTACTAAGCGAGAAATGGCATGTTTAGGCATTGCATATTGCAAGGCTATTTTAATTCTATCAATAAGCTTGTTTGCTGAGGGACTGTTCTGTGAGGACACTTATTTTTCCTTTATCTGTTAATGTATAACTAATCGTTGAATCGTGACGTTAATTTATTGTCACCTAAGCTGGCAAGAATTCGCTGAAAGCTTGCTAAGCGTTTTGGGTTTATTTGATGGTCTTTGCTAGCCTGAATAAGCGCACAGCCGGGATCATTATGATGCTTGCAATCTCTGAATTTACATAAACCAATGAATTCTTCAAATTCTTTAAAACCATGATATACCTGTTCTGGTGTTAAATGCCATAGGCCAAACTCACGAATACCCGGTGAATCAATTAAATCACCACCATCATCAAAATGATATAAGCGCGCTACTGTGGTAGTGTGTTGACCTAAACCTGAATTTTCAGAGACTTCTTGGGTGGTTAATCCTAAGTTTGGCATTAAGGCATTCACCAAGGTAGATTTACCTACCCCAGATTGGCCAACAAAAATACTGGTATGTTGGCTTAACTGCACCTTAATCGCGTCAATACCCTCATTAGTATGACTGCTGACATATAGTACTTGATAGCCAATATCGCG
>Ga0187827_10008515_pt1 | contig 11084 bp, 9 predicted proteins | sample ETNtaG_39_FD_167969 | JGI IMG/M metagenome (GOLD analysis project Ga0187827, IMG submission 167969) | Marine microbial and viral communities from oxygen minimum zone, Eastern Pacific Ocean - ETNP2014_SV_150_PacBio MetaG (Illumina Assembly) | ecosystem: Environmental > Aquatic > Marine > Hypoxic... | reverse complement strand
CGTTGACACATAAATAGCGCAGAAATAAAGGGTTATTAAAGATTGATGCCCACTGATTGTTTTGGCATGTTATGCCTAGAAACTAATAAGCATGTAACTCTTAATCAGCGGGTCATAGGTTCGAATCCTATATCGCCCACCAAATTCCCTTAACTGTTTCTTGGTGGAAATAGTTTCCACATTAAAAAAGTCCAACCTAAAAATATACAATACAAAATAATGAAAAATTGGGTTGGAAAATCCCAATAAATGATTTGTTTAATCCAATATCCAATAAATGATTTGGATTGATAAATTTCACGCAAACTATTTTCAATGGAAGTGAGTGGGCAGGTTATTCCTAATAATGTTTCCAGTGTGATGAACACCATCATTCCACTATGAAATATTCTTAACTGTGTATTTGCAATCCAACCCCAATCAAATTTGTAACCAATTGGTATAAGAAAAAACCCAGAAGTGATAAAAATCACAACGCAAAAATGAAAAACTAAAACAATGTCAGCAATCAACAACATCGCCTTTGTTCCAGAACCCAGTTAATACCCGCACTTCCTATAATACCCACAAGAACTGGCAGCAGTCGTTTCATTCTGTGATTATAGCAGAGAAATGGTGGGAGTGGGAGAGGTTGGGAGAATTGAAGTTAGTTGGTAAGGAGTAATACCTAGTCTCGTGTAGACTTGAACCTGTCGTTCTCCCAAATACCTGCTTTCACTCTTCCACTGGCAAAGGTATAGGTGCCTTGTCCGTTCCTTTTGCCATCCTTGAATTCACCAACGTATTTGCTCCCATCTGCCCAAGTATAGGTGCCATGTCCGTGCCAATCTCCATCCTTGTATTCACCAACATATTTGTCCCCACTGGCAAAGGTAAAGGTGCCTTGTCCGTGTGAATTGCCATTCTTATATTCACCGTCGTATTTGTCTCCATCTGCCCAGGTAAAGGTGCCTTGTCCGTGCTTTTTACCATCCCAGTATTCACCAACGTATTTGGACCCAGCATGTTTGCCCTGACTACCAAGGTTTCCAACGGTAAAGGTGCCGTGTCCGTGCCATTTTCCATCCTTGTATTCACCAACGTATTTGTCCCCACTGGTAAAGGTAAAGGTGCCTTGTCCGTGTGAATTGCCATTCTTATATTCACCGTCGTATTTGTCTCCATCTGCCCAGGTAAAGGTGCCTTGTCCGTGCTTTTTGTTATTCCTCCATTCACCGACGTATTTGTTCCCATTGGCATAGGTGTAGGTGCCAAAACAATCAGTCCAAAAAATAGCAGTTGAAAGAGATGATGCTGGACTGCCTAGACAAGTAGGCAAACTACTGTTGTTTGATGGTGTCTTCTTGGCAGTTACAGTTGGAGAGAATTTCTGCGCATATTTGAACATACCCTTTTCCCATATGCCTTTTTTTATTTCTCCCCAAGAATAGGTTAAGGTGCCTTGTCCGTTGAACCGGTTATATTTGAACTCACCAAAGTATTTATTCCCATTGGAATAGGTAAAAGTGCCTTGTCCGTGTGAATTACCATCCTTGAATTCACCGACGTATTTGTCCCCTTTGAACTGGTTGTCTGCCAAATAGTAATAGGTGCCGTTTCCGTGGTATTTGCTATCCTTGAATTCACCGACGTATTTGTCCCCTGCCCACTTACTTTTAGGACCAAAGGTTAAGGTGCCGTGTCCGTGTTGTTTGCCATTCTTCCACTCTGTAACGTATTTGTTCCCATTACCGGTAGTCCAGGTACCAAAACAGTCAGTCCAAGAAGCGGCAGTTGAAGCATAATTCGTAGGACTGCCTGAACAAGTAGGCAGACCCCACCCCTCTGTTGAAGACAGCAACAGCAGTGCAAAACCCATCAGAACTGGCAGAAATCGTTTCATCTTGTGATGATCACATAAAATGAGGAAGAATTGAAGTTAGTTGGTGGGTGACATTTCCCGACCGTTCTCAATAATCTGAGTAGTCTGGTCTCTTCCATAATAACAACAGGCATATTCTAGCTCGGGACTTAAAATCCAATTAAAAATTTTTCTGAAACCGCAGCCTGTACTTGACGCTTGCGGGCCTTAGGGTTACACAATCGCCATCCAACACAAAGTATTTTGGGTCATGTGGCGAACGTAGCTCAACTGGTTAGAGCACCGGCTTGTGGTGCCGGGGGTTGGGGGTTCGAGTCCCCTCGTTCGCCCCATTTTTTCAATGGTTTAGCAGTTTTTTACTACCCAGTACCAGTAAAAACGCCAAAAGGTAACGTTCAGGGTAACAAATTGCAGAGTTCGATTTAATGCCCCCAGCTACCCTCGGCAACGCTCGCATTCACCTCACAAATCGCCAATAGGCGGTCTTTGTGGAATGTTGAGAGTGTGGCAGGTTTCATTTAGAAAATTTATCAGGGAAATGGTGCCGCAACCAGGACTTGAACCCGGAACCTCGTGATTACAAATCACGCGCTCTACCAGTTGAGCTATTGCGGCATATAAGGTTAATCTAAGTCATAAAAACCATTTCAAATGGTAGTTAATTTTAATAATTAAACTATAATATGTTGATAATAAACAATTATTTTAGATTTAATTCATAATTATAAATCAGTCGCTCTACCAACTTAGCTAAGCCGGCATCTTGGGTAGCAGGGTGTTGGGCGCATCGTATAGCGCGGGAGTCTAGTCTTTCGCAAGCCCGAATACGGTAAATTATCGCCTATTTTACCGCCTGTTGTTTCATCTTAGCCTTAGTCATCAATCGATCTTTTGGCACCACCTAAACGTTGGGCTAAAGTCCGCATGAAGTTGGCGAGGTTGCAGGCCAGGGCATGAAGCTAGAGGCGAATTTCGTTGTTGCAAAGCTTGCAACATGACAGCCGTGTCCACTTGATGGCATTCTTGCCTTCCTTGATATACTGCTCCGCTGTTCCCCGGTGATTGTAAAATGCCACCACCTGTTTGGCGGTTATGCTGATGTGTATATTGCTTTGATTCTCATAGCAGAATCAGCCAAAAAAAATAGCAATATAACAACCTATCTGGAAAATAGAGGATTAAAGTTCTTGATGATCAATTCTTTAGTTGGCCAACCAAATAGTTTTTTTTAGTCGCCTCAATTGCTGATCGAATTATGCCCTTAGAATTGATCGTTGCCTCAACAGCATTATTGAATACGTTCTTATATTGTTGATAAAGGCTTTGGGACATAGGTTCCAGCTAATGTTTGTATTTTTTTGCTTTTATTCCCAAAATTGTGAAATATTTTAGGGTGATAGTAATTACTTCATTTATATTAGAGTTGTGTTGAGTAATTTCCACCCCGCATAATAAATTATTCAATTATTTATTAAAAAAGAGGACTTTCTAACTATTTCTTGCGATTTCATAGAGAGTTATGGCGGCGGCGGCGGATACATTGAGGTTGTCGGCAACGGGGGCAATCGGTATTTTCACTAGAAAATCGCAGTTCTCAGCCGTCAGACGGCGCAAACCTTTACCCTCGGCACCCATTATGATAGCTAGTTTACCGCTCAATTTAGCTTCTGCTAGGGTTTGGGAAGCGTCGGCATCCAATCCAACTGTCCAAAAACCGGCTTCCTTCAACTGTCCAAGTGCCCGGACCAGATTGGTGACGCGAGCCATTGGCAGTCGGTCTAAAGCACCAGAAGCCGCTTTGGCAAGAACGGCGGTTGCTTCGGGTGTGTGTTTATCCGGCACAATGATCGCCGATACGTCAAACGCCGTGGCTGAGCGCATGATCGCACCAATATTCTGGGGATCCGTGACTTGATCGAGGATGACAACAATTGCATTGTCATCTGCATCGCGACAGATAGTTTCAATATCGCTATCCTCTAAAGGCGCTACTTGAAGGGCTAACCCTTGATGCGCGGCCCCCGGCGGCAATTGGCGTTCAATGTCTCGGCGGGCCAGAAATTCAGGCTCAATGCTAACGTCGCTCGCATTAAAACTCGCGTTCCAGTCTTGATTTACGAGCAAGCGGAATTTCTGGCGGCGGGGGTTGGCGAGCGCTGCTTCGACGGCATGGTTGCCATATAGCCATAATTTTCCGCTACCCGTTTGTGGGCTCCTTGAACGGTTTTGGCGGTCAGGATTCCGGCCGGGTTTTGGTGTCGGGGATTTCTTGCGTTTTGCCATGGTTGAGCGTAAACTACCGCAAGTTATGGGTTCGCAACAGACCTCGTTGCCGAAATTTTGAAAAAAGAATGATCGGGCGCGGTTTTTTGCGCCTTTTGTGTTGACAAGTGTTTGAAAATTAACGATAGAACGCCCGGACTTATTATTGCCGTTGCATATGTCCTGTGCAGCGGTAGGTTTATTGGCTCTTATCGAATGTTATCCGGTATTTAGGGCACTTTGATGGAGGGGTGCCTGAGTGGCTAAAAGGGACGGGCTGTAAACCCGTTGGCGTACGCCTACGTTGGTTCGAATCCAACTCCCTCCACCATTTTGGACAAAGTTTGAGTTGTAGTTTGAGATCTGGGCGGGTGTAGCTCAATGGTAGAGCAGAAGCCTTCCAAGCTTATGACGAGGGTTCGATTCCCTTCACCCGCTCCATCCAAATTAAGGGGTGTAGCTTGAAAGATTTGTTTATGAATTTTGGATTTAACCGCCGGTACATTTTACCGCATCAGGGATAAAGAAAGACCGAGACATGTCGAAGGAAAAATTTAAGCGGACAAAGCCGCATTGTAATGTTGGCACGATTGGTCACGTTGACCATGGCAAGACGACACTGACCGCGGCGATCACCAAGATTTTGGCTGAATCCGGTGGGGCGGAGTTCATCGATTTTGCCGATATTGATAAGGCGCCGGAAGAACGCGAACGCGGCATCACCATCTCGACGGCGCATGTCGAATATGAAACCGAAGCGCGTCACTACGCCCATGTTGATTGTCCGGGCCATGCTGACTATGTCAAGAACATGATCACCGGCGCGGCTCAGATGGACGGTGCCATTTTGGTGGTCAGTGCGGCGGACGGCCCGATGCCGCAAACCCGCGAGCACATCCTGCTGGCCCGCCAGGTTGGCGTGCCGGCCTTGGTGGTTTATTTGAACAAAGTCGACCAGGTTGACGATGAAGAACTGCTTGAACTGGTTGAAATGGAAGTCCGCGAGCTTTTATCTTCCTATGAGTTCCCGGGCGATGATATTCCTATTGTCACCGGTTCTGCCCTGGCGGCACTTGAGAACGGTGATGAAGCCACCGGTAAAGACAGCGTTATGAAGCTGATGGCGGCGGTTGATGAGTATATCCCGCAACCGGAGCGGGCGATTGACCAGCCTTTCCTGATGCCGATTGAGGATGTGTTCTCGATCTCTGGCCGCGGCACGGTAGTCACCGGCCGGGTAGAACGCGGGGTTATTAATGAGGGCGACAAAATTGAAATCGTTGGCATCAAAGAAACTCAGTCGACGACCTGCACCGGGGTTGAGATGTTCCGTAAACTGTTGGACCGCGGTGAAGCGGGCGACAATATCGGCGCTCTTCTCCGCGGCACCAAACGGGAAGAAGTTGAGCGTGGCCAGGTTGTGGCGGCACCGGGTTCGATCACCCCGCATAAGAAGTTTTCTTGTGAAGCCTATATTCTGACTAAGGAAGAAGGGGGGCGTCATACCCCGTTTTTTGGCAATTACCGGCCGCAATTTTACTTCCGCACGACCGATGTAACGGGCACTGTTGAACTGCCGGACGGCACCGAAATGGTGATGCCGGGCGACAATATTTCTATGACAGTTGAGTTGATTACACCGATTGCGATGGATCAAGGCCTGCGCTTTGCCATTCGTGAAGGCGGCCGCACCGTCGGTGCCGGTGTCGTTGCCGATATTATAGATTAAGGAAAATTGATTTAACGTGGGTGCCGACTGGATTCCCAGTTGGTTCCGACTATTTAGATGGTGAATTAGGGGTATAGCTCAGTTGGTAGAGCGGCGGTCTCCAAAACCGCAGGTCGCGGGTTCAAGCCCTGCTGCCCCTGCCAACTATACGTGAAATGGAATTAAATAGGAAGAATGACTAAACCAAGTCCATTACAGTTTATGCAGCAAGTGCGCCAAGAAACTTCCAAGGTTACCTGGCCAACGCGTAAAGAAACGATGATTTCCACTGGTATGGTGTTTGTTATGGTTATTATTGCGGCGCTGTTCTTCTTTTTTGTTGACCAAATCCTATCTGGCGGCGTGAAACTGATATTCGGATTGGGGAGTTAATATAAATATGGCTCACCGCTGGTATGTCATTCATGTTTTTTCAGGCTTTGAACGCAAAGTCGCCGATTCAATCGAAGAGCAGGCTCGCCAGTCGCATCTTTCCGATGAGATTGAAAAAGTTCTGGTGCCGATGGAAGAGGTCGTTGAAATGCGGCGCGGTGAAAAAGTAAACGCCGAACGTAAATTTTTTCCAGGCTATGTCCTGGTTAATATGGATATGTCCGACGAAAGTTGGCACCTAGTGATGAATACGCCGAAAGTCACTGGCTTTTTGGGTTCGCGAGGCCGGCCGACGCCGATCACGGAAGCTGAAGTCAATCGGATTATCCATCAAGTTGAAGAAGGAATTGAACGTCCCAAACCATCAGTCACGTTTGATGTTGGTGAGCAGGTCCGGGTGAGCGACGGTCCCTTTGCTTCCTTTAATGGTTTGGTTGAAAACGTTGATGAAGATAAAGCCCGGCTTAAAGTATCGGTTTTGATCTTCGGCCGGTCAACGCCTGTCGAATTGGAATATTCGCAGGTCGAGAAGCTTTGAATATCGTGGCTAAATTTATCGCTAAACCCGTGCGGGAGGCTTGCCATAGCCGTACCGCGCAATCCAGTTGGTTCTTACGCTGTGAGAGTACCATTAAACTTAAAAACTGAGGTATGAAATGGCAAAAAAGATTGATAGCTACATTAAGCTTCATATCCCGGCCGGCCAGGCAAATCCATCGCCGCCCGTCGGTCCGGCTTTGGGACAGGCCGGTTTGAATATTATAGAGTTCTGTAAAGCCTTTAACGCGAAGACCCAAAATCAGGAACAGGGCATGCCCATTCCGGTGAAAATCACGGTCTATGCGGATAAGTCTTTTACGTTTGAATCTAAGTCAGCGCCGGCGAGTTACTATATTAAGAAGGCTGCTCGTTTGGACAAAGGGTCTGAGACTCCCGGTCTTGAACTCGTTGGCACGGTTACAATGGCTCAGTTGCGTGAAATTGCTGAGCATAAAAAAGAAGATTTGAATGCCAATGATGTTGAGGCGGCCTGTAAAATTCTCGCTGGCTCCGCGCGCTCAATGGGCATCACCGTGGAGGGTCAATAACATGGCTGGTCGAGGCAAACGCTTAAACAGCGCTTATGAAGCATTTGATAAATCCTTCGATCACGGTGTGTCTGACGCTGTTAAAATTATATTGGATTCTAAGAAAACCAAATTTGACGAAACTGTCGAAGTCGCCATCAATTTGGGCGTCGATCCGCGCCACGCAGACCAAATGGTTCGCGGAGTGGTGTCGTTGCCAAATGGTACAGGAAAAACTGTCACCGTTGCGGTATTTGCAAAAGAAGACAAAGCCGAAGAGGCCAAAGCAGCCGGCGCTGAATTTGTTGGCGGTGATGATCTCGCTGAAAAAGTGCAAAAAGGCGAAGTTGAGTTTGATCGTTGTATCGCCACACCAGACATGATGGCGGTTGTCGGCAAGCTTGGTAAGGTACTGGGGCCGAAAGGTTTGATGCCGAACCCGAAACTTGGCACAGTGACACCGAATGTTGCTGACGCAGTCAAATCCGTCAAAGGTGGCGAAATTGAATTTAGAGTCGAAAAAGCCGGCATCATTCATGCCGGCGTCGGCAAAACAAGTTTCTCTCAAGAAGCTTTGGTCGAAAATGTGAACGCGTTTGTGGGCGCCATTGTTAAAGCGAAACCAGCCGGTGCCAAAGGGACCTATCTAAAACGCGCAACATTAACGTCGACCATGGGTCCTGGTGTGAGATTAGATACTTCAACTCTAACCTGATAACACGGGCTAGATAAATTAAAGGTTTTCTGCTGTTTCTTTTGAAGGAGCAGAAATAGGAGAGGGTGAAAATTGTCAGCCTCTCCGACCTGTCCGAGACTGCAGGTGCCGCTGAACTTTTGTGATGCGACATAATAAGAGTAAGCCTGCATAGACAGTGATGAGACATTTTCCGATCACTCATGTGGTCGATGGTGACTCAAACTGATGACTTGGATAGGGCGAACCGGTTTTTGGAAAGTTTTTCAGAAACTAAATGCTAACTGCATGAGGCGGAGAGGAAACTCTCTTATTTGTGCAAACACGGAGACGATTCGTGGACCGAACAACTAAAGAAGAGAAGGTTGCCTCGCTGAAGCAGACATTCGAAGATTCGGAAATGGTCGTTGTTACTCATTATATTGGGATGACAATGCCGGAAATGACCGATCTTCGAAACCGTATGCGCGAAGCAGGTGCCAGTTTTAAGGTCACTAAGAATCGCCTTACGCGTCTCGCCCTACAAGATACCGATTTTGAATCCTTGACTGAACTAATGACGGGTCCAACCGCTCTTGCTTATTCCGCCGATCCGGTGACAGCAGCGAAAACGGCCATCAATTATGCCAAGGATAATGACAAATTGGTCATCTTGGGTGGTGTCTTCAACGGACAATCACTGGATGTTGATGATGTCAAAAACTTAGCCAAACTGCCGTCCCTGGACGAGCTGCGCGGCAAGCTTGTTGGCATGATCCAAACTCCAGCTACCCGGATAGCCGGTGTGCTTCAAGCACCCGCTGGTCAGGTTGTCCGCGTGATTGGCGCCTACGGTGCGAAAGGTGACGAGGCTGCTTAGCGGCTTTAAGTAACAAACAGTTTGAGCCAAAGGAGAAATTATTATGGCTGATTTAGAGAAAATTGCTGAGGACCTCTCAGCTTTGACCGTGATTGAAGCGGCCGAATTGAGCACAATGTTAGAAGAAAAATGGGGCGTTTCTGCCGCTGCACCGGTTGCAGTTGCGGTTGGCCCTGCTGGCGATGCTGGTGGTGAAGAAGCGGCTGAGAAAGACGTATTTGAAGTCGTTCTGGCTGCTGTTGGTGACAAAAAGATCAACGTGATTAAAGAAGCTCGCGCCATCATGGGTCTGGGCTTGAAAGAAGCGAAAGACTTGGTCGAATCCGCACCAGCTACTGTCAAAGAAGACGCTACTAAAGAAGAGGCCGAAGAAATTAAAGGCAAGCTTGAAGAAGCTGGCGCTACGGTCGAACTTAAATAAGGTTTATCTGCTGACATAATATATGTGTCAGTATCGTTATCCGCGATATTAGGCGGCTTGTTTACTAAATCAGCCGCCCGATATCGAACATATAGAATACACATCTGCCACGGATGGGTCCTGCCGCGACCGAGATAGTGGATGTGCAATTCCGGCATTACCTGCTCATTAGCAGAGCGCGTGTGCCTTTTTGCTTCTCTGCTGGATTATCCGGTGGAGGCGGTGTCCGGTTCTTCGCCCAATGCGGCGATTGGAAGAAGTTCGGGACGTAGTGATTTATAGCTACAAGGGGCTGCAATGGCTAATCGCACTTTTACTGGTCGTAAACGCGTTCGAAAATCTTATGGACGTATTCCTACTGTTACACCAATGCCGAACCTTATTGAGGTTCAAAAAAATTCATATGAGAGTTTCCTGCAACGGGAGATCACCAAAGAAGACCGCACCGATACAGGTCTCCAGGAAGTTTTCAAATCCGTCTTTCCGATTAAGGATTTCTCCGAACGGGGAACCCTGGAATTCGTTGATTACGAATTCGAAGAGCCCAAATATGACGTTGAAGAGTGTCAGCAACGGGGCATGACCTATGCCGCGCCGTTGAAGGTGACCCTCCGTTTGGTGGTTTGGGATATCGACGAAGAAACCGAAGCCCGTTCGGTGCGTGATATTAAGGAACAGGTCGTCTATATGGGTGAAATGCCTTTGATGACAGATAATGGCACGTTTGTCGTCAATGGCACCGAGCGCGTCATCGTTTCTCAAATGCATCGTTCGCCGGGCGTGTTCTTTGATCACGATAAAGGTAAAACCCATTCCTCTGGTAAATTTCTGTTTGCCGCCCGAGTTATACCCTACCGTGGTTCTTGGCTCGATTTTGAATTCGATGCTAAAGATTTAGTTTACGTGCGTATCGATCGCCGCCGTAAATTACCAGCAACCACCATGTTGCTGGGACTTGATAATGCGGCAACTGATGCCAAACGTAAAAGACTGGCGGCCAAAGGCGAAGCGCTTGATCCGCTTGACGCTGAAGGTATGACGCCGGAAGAAATCCTTAAATTCTTTTACGATACCGTCGATTATGTTCGGGCTAAAAAAGGCTGGCAAATTCCCCTTGATGCCGAAGCCTTGCGTGGCCTGAAACTCGATTATGATTTGCTCAATGCAAAATCTGGCCGAGTTGCTATTGAATCAGGTATCAAATTGACACCGAGGGTACTACGTGAGCTTGAAAAGAAAGGCATCACCGATTATATCGCACCACCAGAAGAAATTCTCGGACGCTTTGTCGCTGAAGATATCGTCGACATGAAAACCGGCCTGGTTTATCTTGAAGCCGGTGACGAAATTACTGAAGAAATCCTTGAAGAGTTGGATGCAGCTAAAATTTCGAAAATCCCGACTTTGGCAATTGATCATGTCAATGTCGGCCCCTATATCCGGAACACTCTAGCGGCGGATAAAAACTCCAATCGTGAAGAAGCTCTGGTCGATATTTACCGGGTTATGCGTCCGGGTGAACCACCCATTATTGAAACAGCCGATACCTTATTCCAAGGCCTGTTCTTTGATTCGGATCGCTATGACCTGTCTGCCGTCGGCCGGGTGAAGATGAACTCTCGCCTGGAGCAAAAAACCGACGATACGGTTCGTGTATTGCGCCGCGAAGACGTCATGGAAGTTGTTAAAATTCTGGTTGATCTCAAAAACGGTCGGGGTGAAATTGATGACATTGATCACCTTGGCAACCGCCGGGTTCGCTCGGTCGGTGAGTTGATGGAAAACCAATACCGCATTGGCCTTTTGCGCATGGAGCGGG
>Ga0187827_10008510_pt1 | contig 11088 bp, 7 predicted proteins | sample ETNtaG_39_FD_167969 | JGI IMG/M metagenome (GOLD analysis project Ga0187827, IMG submission 167969) | Marine microbial and viral communities from oxygen minimum zone, Eastern Pacific Ocean - ETNP2014_SV_150_PacBio MetaG (Illumina Assembly) | ecosystem: Environmental > Aquatic > Marine > Hypoxic... | reverse complement strand
AGGGTCCTCAAAGTCAGTACCGGTAAAAGCCCCGAACATGCCTGTCAGGGTTCCACAGAGTCCTACAGCAGGTAGCAAGGCAGAAACACACTTAATCCCGGTAATACCTCTCTTTATCCGAGAAACTATCGCGAATTCATCTGAAAGAGATTGCAACGAAGGCTGACCTTCCAGACTCTGAACAGGACGTGAGAAAAAACGGACAAGTAAACCGGAAAAGAGGAGGTGTTTTTCCTGGTTTGGAAAGATTAATTTTAGCAGATTTCTTCTGTCTAACTCTTCAACCTGACCACTCTGAATTTTCTTAACCAGAATATCAGACTTCTTTAAACGATCCCTTACTTCCCTGGCAAACCCGATTGAACACCCATATTTCTTTAACTCCTGCAGGGTAGTTCCCACTCGATAAAAGATAAATCCAATACAGGCAACAAAGATAGGTGCAAAAATTGGCCCGATGGCGCTGATAATATCAGTAAGTGCTTTAAACATTTTGTTATTTCATATTAAAAAAGTTCTTAGTTTTCCTGGAAAAGCTTACAGCCTTTCTGTTTCGAACTAAGATATTAAGGAGCAAAATCACACAACTGCAGGAAAACTCTCCTGCAGATTGCAGTTACCAGCTCTACATACGTGACCCGCGGGCGGGTTATGGTTTGTTTGAGTGTAAATTGCACGTTACATGTACCGGAAAGATACTATTATTAGTTAATCCAGACTTTCGTATAAAGACTTAACCTGACCTTTACGGTCTTTCATGTCCGTTGCAATCATCTGAAATTCTCGCTGCTGGAGCAAGACAATGAATTTAAATACGGGTGATACATGTTTCCAGACACCTCTCTGCCTCTCCCTCAGCTCATTAATAAGCCAGTCAAAAGCCTCATCATAATCATCTTCCTTAATGTACATATATACTAATAAATCATTCATTGCTCCAAGAGTTACTAAATCCCCCCCAGGCGCATTTACGATTATTTTTTTAAGCTCTTTTTCCTGAAGCTCTCCCAGGCGGAGACCTGCACGGATCATGACAAAAGCAAGATCAGCGGTTTTATGTTTTGCCCAGGATTTACGTAGATATTCATATCCCTCTTTTACTCCTTTTTTATCATGCCAGTTGATAAGAAGTACATAAGAGTAAAGAAGGTTTAATGTATCTACCTGTTTTCCAGATCTTTTAAATCTTTTCTTGGCGTCACTTAAAACTTTCTCCACATCGTATGTCTTTCCGTCTCTTATCATAATCAACGCATCCCTTAAAACAATTTTATATGACGACCATGGATGAAGCTTTTTGCCTTTCTTAATCTTGGGCCACATCTTGGCAGCATGTCCTACAAGAAAATAATCCAGTTTATTTTCTTCAAGGTTTATCAGATCTTCTATATACTTAGGCTTATTAAATATTTTAGAAACAACTGACTCGGCGTATGGACTGAAGACGTCCTCGGTCATGGCTACTTTTCCCTCCTCCCTGTTCCAGAAAGGTATGTATTTCTCGATATCGCCAGCTAACCGTCCTATTTCTTTCAGAGCCTTATCCGCATCCCTTTCCAGATCTGTATCCCCTGAGTCTGCAGCTTTGTCAATAATTTTATTGATTTTTTCCATCAAAGCAGGATTAAACTCCTTTTCATAACTCTCAATAGTATCCTGTACATGGCCTGCTATCGGACGCAGATAACCTTCCCTGTCAAATCTTCCGGAAATAACATCACTCATCATCATCTCAAACTGTGCTTTAACCAGATTCTCAGTTTCGCTGAGCTTGTCATTCACATTGTTAATGCTTCTATTCAACCTCAACATAGTGATTTCATCCATTTTCCTTGACTCGAAGATATCAACGGTAAGTGCCAGGCTCCCCTCTTCCTTATTCCAGTAAGGCATGTATCTCACAATCTCCCCCCTTAATGCTTCAACTTTCTCCAACACTGCATCTACCATTTGTACCCACTCTTCATCTGCTGCCCTTACTGCTCTTGCTTTAATTCTCTCGACTTTTCCAAAAGTATCTATTACCACAAATTTTCCATCGTAATACTCAAGCATTGAGAGTACTGGAACCTCTAACTGGGCCAGATACCCACTTACAGAGAATTCGTCAGTATCAACGTCTCTCTCCATCGCCACAAGCTGCTCGAGCAAACCATCCTTAACTATCTCTAATTTACCCTCAGCTTCCTCAATAATACCTTCGGCCTTCCTGATTTCACGCTCGTCAATTTGCCGCTCAACATGGCTCATTGTCTCATCTGTTTTAGACTGCTCCTGTGCGAACAAATTTCCATTCACAACGACAATTATGAACCCGATCAATATAGCTGTTAATATTTTCACAAATATCTCCTTCCTTTTTTTACTGTGGACAAATGACCTTATAATTCTTCATCAGGAGAAAGCCCCAATTCACTTTCAGTAAAGATTCTTTCATAGATTATCTCATCCCCACTTGGCCCTCCAAGATAGAAGGTGTACCACGCGTCGTCCTCTTCTTTATACTCTACATAGAGACCCGAACCTGTCCTTGTATCATAAGGAGCATACACCCGTGGCCTGGTTCTGATTTTACCATCAGAAGTACCATACCAGCGTTTTTTGGAACCATCCCAGTGCTTATAAACCATGTCCTTATCTTTAACATCACCTTTCTGTGGTGCAACTCCCGCTAATTTAACCTTAGATTGTGTCCTTTCCAATAAATCCTTTTCATCCCACTCAAATTCAAAATTAACCGAATTCACATCTTCCAACAAAGCGTCCATTGTAGTTCCAAATTGCCTTGATGCTTCATCAATATTCTCAATCATACCTTCAACACTAAAATCTTTCCCAGGAGAAGCGGCCCTCAATAATTCTAGAAACGTTTCCTGCATATTCAAACTCTCATATGACATCATAAAAACTTTCAACTGCACTTCATCATGAGTAAGAGAAGCAGCCAAATTTCTTTCTGCAGCAGTCAAAGTCAGTTTCCAGTTATCCAAAACTGACATTTTTATTTTTGCAACCCCTTCTGAATCGAGGTCGCCGTATTTCATTTTCTCCTCACAATCTTTTGCAAACTTCTCAAGTCCAGCAGCATGATGTTCCAGTACTATTGCCAAGGTTTCATCTCCTTTTGTTAATTTTCCATCTTCACTAGATTTAGCAGATCTTATAATTTCGTCCTTTTTTATCTTAAACTCTTTAATCGTTGCTTTAATATCTGAAAGCCTACCACCGAGAAAGTCATCCAGTTGGCTACCGTCACTACTGTCTGTCGCGTTCACGGCATTTATACTGGCTATTCCTCTCCTTAGAGCTTTTAAGGCGTTATCTTTTTCAAGAATTATTTTTACAAGAGCTTTAGACTGGTCTGCCATACCGGCCAACTTCTCCTGTTGAGTTTGGGCATTTAAATAACGCTCATTAGCATCGCGAAATTCTTCCCTGTTTTTATCAACTTTACTTAAATGCGACCGAAATCCTTTCATCTCTTCGTTTACTTTCTCGAATTCTTTAAATTCAGCAGCACCCCACAAATGCGGTGTTAAACCGAAAGAGACCAGCATGATGGTAAATATCATTAATCCTATCCTAATCTTCACCTCTTCCACCTCCCTTTTTATGTAATAAAACGGATATAAAAATTATCACTAAATTTATCCTTTGAAACATCAATACGTCCTAAATACTTGTTCATATGATAAGGTCTTGGACATCCTAAATTCTTTCTTCCACAATCCGGATAAAGGTACTCACAATCAAAGCATTCCCGGCCTCTTCAGGGTTGTAAAACTGGTGACTAAATCCACCGCCTCTCACAAATGATGAATGCCTCGGCTGTATTTCAATATCTCTGTACTTTAAGTCTGCTTCCAGTTTTGAAGGGCCTTTGTATTTGCCCTGGTCCATCCGGTCGAAATCCTGAACAAAGACTATCTTATTTTTTGTGGCAACCAACTCTATCACCTCAATTTCGGGCGGATTCTTAGCGATAAAGTCGAAATTCATAGCCTCAGAAGGTATCACCAAAGGCGTATTTTTCCTGAGAAAGTTCGCTTCTTTAAAATATTCATTCGGAACTAATTGTTTCTCCCGTCCTGAAGAGTTTCTGCTCCTGAGGATAAACCAGCAGTCATGGGAGGCCTGAACGGTTAAGAATACATTCTCCCCTTCATGATAAATCCCCCCCGTGCCCCTGTCTGGCCTTATTGAGATGCTGAACGTATCAATAGCCGGTAAAACCTCCTGGATTGGAATGTAAGGAACAACAGATTCTTCAAAGGTGTGTTCCAGCGCCGTAGAGAGACTCCCTCCCTCCAGACTCTGTTCTTGGAAAATATCAATAAAGTCCACCATATCAATATCACTCATTATGCTGCTGATTCTATGCAAATCAGATTTTATATCCGGAAGACCCGGTGACCTCATATAATGACAAACAAAGATCAACTGCGTCATGTCAACGCTCCTGGAAAGACTAACCATAGACCTTAGCTGTTCAAAGAACGAAATCTCAAGGTCTACATCAACACGCTGATTCTTAACGGCCGTTATAAGCTTTGTCATATCCCCGGCCATATGGTCAAATTTATCAAACCTTTCAACGTCAAATACTTCAGAAAATCTGTCTACCTCCCTGTTCATATCATCAATCGCAAGATTAAGATTCTTTTCATAGTCCTCAGCCATCTGCTGTCTCTGGTTATCCCATTCAGACATATAGGTACCTGCAATCTCTGAATATTTCTCTTCTGCATCGCCTATCCTGTAAAGCAGTTCGTCCTCTAAACGAATGCGCTCCCTGATAATCCTTTCGACCTCTACTAAACCGTTATGTAAATCACCTTCAACAATTAAATCAACCGCCGAATATGTCCTGAGGTCATCATGTAGTAACCGCTCAATACCTGTTTTAATTCGCGACATACTTTCCTCGAACTCGTCTAAGGTATCCATAGAACTGCGTTCAGCCATCACCGACGGTGTAATGTTACACCCAAAGAGTAATACCACTCCTAATATTAAACTACAACCGTACATGGTAATTTCTTTGAAGAAAAGGTTCATTTTTGATGCCCTCTTTTTGTTTTCATTACATCAAGGCTTCTGAAATCTTAGTCACAAAGGTATGTGCATGGTCAAGATGATTGCCGACCCTTTGTGCCTGCTCGATACATTTAGACGGAATGTTTCAGAAATTTCAGAAAATTTTCCCTGTGCAGAATCAATCAAAGCAAAACTACAAAAGCAAGTCGGAAACAATCCGAAAGAAAAGCCTCATTTTTGCTCCAAATCGGTATTCAGTTTTTCCCCGGACAACTCTGTAAGCATATCACTACCCTTACTTACTGCCTTATCAACAACGGTTTTCCTTGCAGAGTTAGCTGAATTAACAATTTTGGCGTTGATGCTTTCCCCGAATAAATAGAACGAAATGCTGTATCCTATAACGGCCAAAACAGATAATATAATAGCAAATTTTACTAATTTACCCAATATAAGCCAAATTGCTATAAGACACAGAATGGTAAGTGCAGAAATGATTGCTAATCCCCACACATTCTCAGAAATGAAGGTTGTTAGCGTTTCCATTCAAATCTACTCAATAGAAATTATAAAAATGCAATTTTTTAAAGTTTCTACTAGAAAAACACGAGCGATAGATTTTCTGGCAAAAATATAGCCGTTGGAAAACTCATTCAAGTCAAAAGCACCAGACATGTCAAGTAAAAAATTAGCAGTACGTATATGTTTGGATATTATCGTAAGTGACCACAATTATAACAGATAGATTATAAATATCAGATTGAGCTTAAACACTAGTTTTTCACGCAGCTTGTACAACAATAGGTTTGCCAACTGTAAATAGTGCAAAACCTCTATATTCATAAAAACCTTCCTCTGTTCGCAGCTGGATTATGTCATTATTGGTTTGTGATATGGTTCAGTAGTTGATGTCATGTTTCTATCGGACTTACAAGTTTTTCTACTAAGTACTGGTTTATGCTGTTTTGGGTTTGTATAGAAGTCTAAAATCATTCGAATCTCTTAACCTTATAACAAGCTGACGTGCATTCTGTTTATTAAACGAGTAAAAATTCAAACACAAATTGGCACCTTCTTAAGATTCACCGAAATAACTTGACAAAAAGATGCAACCTGTTATGAATATACGTATTACAGCAATGTTTAAGGCCGTACAGGTCGAAGCGACATACTCATTCCAGTCACCATTGAAGCAAAAATCCTGAAAAGGACAAAAACTTATATATTTTTTATGCGCTGTTATGCTGTTATATTCTAAGGCCCTGACAGACTGTGCAGAGAAAAATATTTTGAAAATCCCAGGATCTTTCCGTCTTAATCTTAAGGAAGAAGAAGCCTTAGAAAATTCCCGGTTTTTAAGCTAAAAGCAACAGCAAAACTACAAACCAGCATAAAACCAATTTATAAAGAATGGATGGTGGGTAAAATGGGTAAGAAAGCACTGAAGAAAATCAGAAGCAGTCTTGTTATCGCATCACTAGTTGCAGCCATTTCGCTTATCTACAATCAAGATACCGTTTTTGGCGGTGAATTCCCCATAATTCAAGACTGCACGATAGAAACTGACGCCAAAATCGTTGCACGGCTGGATGCGCTTAAAAATCTGGCGCACGCCGTATATTATAAGACCCGTGTCGATATAGAAAATATAAGTCCCGAAGAAACAATCCTGAAACTGCGTGAAACTTACATGACCGATGTACGCGAATTAGGATGTGAACAATATGAGGACGGCAGGGTTGAAGTCATCATGGAGATTGATCACAAAGGAAAAACGATCAGGGCCAGGGGCTATGGATATCCATGGGACCCCGGTGAACGCTTTCCCAGAAAACATTTCCCACCTGTGGTTCTTATTCAGACCCCTATGGTATCCGAGGTGTATACCAATGAAGATTCTGTGCTCGTAAGGGTAGTTGCAGAGGCAGTAAGACCAGATGAGCCGATAACAGATATCAGCGTCTACGTTAACGGCAAAAGAGTTGATGATGTAAAAAATCGGGACATTGATATTGTAAAAAGAGATAATACTGAGAGTGACCGGCTCCATGCTGTGCTTGATGCCACGGTTCATCTAATCGAAGGAGACAACTTTATCAAGGTTACTGCCTCCAATAAATACAAAAAATCGGCACCTAAGACAATCAATGTTATCATGAAGAGGAAGTCCATCGTAACGAAACCCGGCAAAGAACCTGATGGTACTCACAAACCACAACTTTACATCCTGTCAATCGGAATATCAGAATACAAGACTAAAACGTATAACCTGGACTATGCCCACAAGGATGCTATAGACATTTCTAACGCCTTTAATACACAAAAAGGCGGATTGTATACAGACGTCTATAAGAAACTTCTCGTTAACGAGAACGCTAAACGTAACGACATAATGGGCGGTTTAGAATGGCTTCTGAACAAAACAGACCCTGAAAACAAGGAGGACATTGCCATAATATTTATTTCAGGACACGGTTTAAGAGATGTTCGCGGAACTTATTATTTCTTCCCCCATGACGGCATTGAGAATGAACTGATGGTAACGGCCGTAAAGTGGCACGATTTCCTTGATGCACTTACAAACCTGCCTCAGAAAACCATCCTCATGGTAGACACATGCCACAGTGGAAGTATTGTAGGAGAACAGGTACACAGTGCCAAAGGCGGTGCTGCAGTGATAGCGGCAAGTACAGGTGAGGAAATAATTCCTGAACTTCCTGAATATGGACACGGTGCATTCACCCAGGCGTTACTGGAAGGATTGGAAGGTAAAGCAGACTGGATGGATGATGGAACCATAACCTTGAGTGAGCTGGGTACATACATAACATACCGCGTTCAAAAGCTGACGGATAGTAAACAAAGCGTTATAAGGGTTAATCCTACCGCGCAGCCGGATTTTCCGCTTCTACATCTATCTAACTGAAGATTTAGTACCAGGTAATATTATTTTATGAATCAATACTTTGGCAAAACTTTTCCACAACGCAAACTTAGAAATTGTAATGTTGTCTAATCAGGAGGATTCGTTATGAAAAGAAAAATCATCACATCAATCTTTATCGTAGTTTTGATCAGCGCCTGTGCTGCCACTAACGGGAAATTAAACGGGCCAATGGATAAATTAAGCTTTATCGATACCACCACCTTCGACAAACACCTGCGACTGGCGATGAAAACTAATGAAGAGGAAATCGAGGTCGATCCCCTTGTTAAGTTCTCGCCGAATGAAATCCCTGATCGTCTGGGCAGGTGGCTCACCGTAATAGACGAAAAAGACGGTAATGTGGATAACGTAAACCTATCCCCCAAAACCAAAGGTTTATTTGGAATTGGCACAGGCATTGACTTAGCGCTTACTTTAGGCAAAAAAATAAAAGATAAAATACTTTATAAGCCAGCCGGTAAATATAATGCAACCATTTACTATAAAGCCGAAGAAGGCCTTGTCGAAAAGATTGTTTTTACGCGTAAATATGACTGAATCAGAGAATATTCTTATTTGGTAAGCTCTTAAAGTGATCCAGAAATCTGGAAAATTGCATTTTGGTTTGTAACATTTTAATTTTGGCAATTTAGAATTGTTTTTGTTATTCGAGTTTCTCCCCCTTCTGTTGGGCATGGAAATTCGAATTTTTTATTTTTTTGTAGTGGTACTGTTCAAACTAATATTAACAGAAAAATGAAAAATAAAATCCTGGTTACGTGTTTTTGTGTCGCATTTGCATTAACGCTGTTTCCAACATCTTCTCATGGTGATTGGAAGGCTTTCGAAAATTTAACTACTTTAGATGACGACAAGGGTGATTTTGACAACCTTATTGAAAGGTACTTAAATAGATATGACGATCAAATCACAAAGGAATGTCTGGCTGCGAATGAAACACAGGACGATGATGAATTGACGCGTAAACGTAATAAAATCCTTGATGATGCAGAACAAGAGAATAAAAGATGGGATAAAAAATACTTCGAGCTTGTAACCGCATTACATGATGCTCAAACAAGAGACCAGAAATTCACCTCATTAACAACGGAAAAAGAGCAGTTGAATAAATTAATTAAACGGCTTGAAGATAACATAAGAAGTATAAAAGAAATTTATAAAAACAGATTAAGGGCAGTACCTACTGCATATCTTCTTTTCTCAGAAATAACAGGAAATACAGACACAGAGACAACAAATAAAACTTTTAAAGACTTGGATGATGCGGCCAAGGAATTTCTCAAAACCTATACTCCAACCTTTATTACAAGTGAAATAAGAGTGAAAAACCTGAGGATTATTGGTGATGTAATTACTGCCACGAAATCAGGAAGAATTGTACCTTTTGAGAGTGATCCACTACGTCATATGGCTAAGAACGATAAGTTCTTTTTATTGCAGAAATACAGGATCTATCCTGATTTTTCAGAATCAGAAGAAATAAAGAAAAAGGAAAAGACAGGCAACTATAACCGTCCGGAAGATTACAAACCCACTATTATTGACAGGCCTGTTAATGATAATGATACCATTGTACCCCCTGAATTTTTTAAAAATAAAGAAGAAAATCTTACTGAATTGAATGATAAGTTTAATCAAATAAAAGAGTTTAACGATGATCAATCAAAACGCTTAAAAGAAATCAATAAAGAATATGAAAAGGTTACACAGCCAGTACTTACAAAAATGGAAAAAAACAAAAAGGCACTATCCTTAAAACGACAGCAATTAGAAGATGATTACAGGGGAGAGAGCAAAACGACACTTAAACATAAAATAAATATTTCCGAAACCAAACTCAATCAACATGTCAGAGAGCGTGTAATGATCCTGGTCACTGCTCCTGCCGATCACGTAACAAAGGAAATGACAGCTAATGAGATGTTTGGTAAATTGGCAAAAAGTTCCTTCATGAATTTACTGTACAGGGCAAGAGAGCTTAAAACATATAAATTTTTTGTGGTTGAGAACCATAACTTGAAATATAAGCAAGCATATTCGTTTTACACGAATCCAATACCAATAGAATTTAATATTCCATTGAGGAGAAAAAAATATTTTGGTGAATCTTTAGAAGGCTATCATAGATGTAACGTAGTGTTTGGATTGAAGGTTAAATTTTCATCGAAAATAAAAAAAGAAGACTTTCCAGAGCTGCCCGAAGACGAACGCGAAAATAAATTTGGCATGACTTTTAAGTTTGTGGAACCGGGAACCTTTATTATGGGAAGCCCTGAAGATGAACCCGAAAGGAAGGATAACGAGAAACAACATGTTGTGACACTTGATAATGGCTTCTACATGCAGGAAACGGAAGTTACAAAGGAACAGTGGAAAGCCATAATGGGATTTGAAGACAAACTCTCACACTCTTCCCGATGCCTAAAAAAACAAAAAGGAAAAGATCACCCAATGGAGCACGTCCGTTGGGATGATACTCAGAGGTTTATAAATAAACTAAACGGTATGGGAAAAGAAAAGTACAGGCTTCCTACCGAGGCGGAGTGGGAGTATGCATGCCGGGCAGGTACAACAACGCCATTTGCCTTAGGGAAAAACTTAACTCGTAACGCAAACTTTGATGACGGTAGTCCGGGTATACGTCGTACCACTCCCGTAAAAAACTATGATCCAAATCACTGGGGGCTCTATGATATGCATGGCAATGTCAGTGAGTGGTGCAACGATTATTATGACGAATACACTGACGGTATAAAAAACCCCACAGGACCGTCGTCATCTAAATCCATGAAAAAGGTAATTCGAGGTGGTGATTATCGTGACCATGCAAATAATTGCCGGTCAGCATTTCGTGGAGGAGCCATGAGAAGCTACAAAACTGGCACTTTGGGCTTTCGGCTTGTTATGATACCATAGATTTCCATCTTTAATAATTATATCAAAATACACTTCCGGATATTTCAATGAAATTAACACGTGTATTAAAGTCTGTTTTCCTGGCCTTTATCCTGCTCTCTACAATTCAGACAGCAGTTACATATTCTGATGAAGAAGAGGTAAAATTCCCACTAGACAAATACTTTCATTTTTTCCAATTTGTCGAC
>Ga0187827_10008509_pt1 | contig 11091 bp, 11 predicted proteins | sample ETNtaG_39_FD_167969 | JGI IMG/M metagenome (GOLD analysis project Ga0187827, IMG submission 167969) | Marine microbial and viral communities from oxygen minimum zone, Eastern Pacific Ocean - ETNP2014_SV_150_PacBio MetaG (Illumina Assembly) | ecosystem: Environmental > Aquatic > Marine > Hypoxic... | reverse complement strand
ACAAAAAATATACCACATCCAGACATTCTGATAAGAACAGGGGGAAAAATAAGATTAAGTAATTTTTTATTATGGCAATTAGCCTACGCTGAAATTTTTTTTGTAAATAAACTATGGCCGGATTTTAATGCGGATGATTTTAACAATATTTTAAAAAAGTACAATAAAATAAAAAGAAATTTCGGAAAAATTTAATGATTAAAGAATTAGAAAAAAGAATAATTACTTCTATTTTATTATTTCTGTTAACAATTTTTTGCATTTTTACAAATTTTTTTATTCCTGCTGTAATGATAGTTTCTCTTATTGTTTTTATAGAAATTAGCAACATAATATATCGTATAGAGAAAAAAGTTAATAATTGGAAAAATGTACTATTTAATATTATAGCTCTCTTTTATATTATTTTTATATTTGTGCCCTCAGCTTCGGGCTTACAATTAATAGGTCCAGTTTTTTTTCTTTATATTTTATCCGTGTGTATTTGTTCTGATATAGGCGGTTACATTATAGGGAAAACCATTGCTGGAAGAAAATTGATAAAGATTAGTCCTAATAAAACTATTTCAGGAAGCGTTGGTTCATTTTGTTTTTCTATATTGCCTCTGTTATTATTTTATAATTTTACTCCATCTAAATATTCATATTCAATTAATAATTTTTTATTATGCTTAGAGATATCTCTCGTTTGTCAATTAGGGGATTTATTTATTTCTTATCTTAAAAGAAAAGCTAAAGTTAAAGATACAGGTAGAATTTTACCTGGTCATGGAGGCGTATTAGATCGAATAGATGGAATAATTTTTGCAATATCATTCGTATTTATTTATCTTAATGGTTTTGGTGAATATGTTGAAATGTGGAAGAGCGCGTTTTCTAAAATATAAAAACAATGAAGAAAAAAATTGCAATACTTGGATCGACAGGCTCTATTGGAAAATCCACTTTAGATATTATTAGAAAAGATAAAAAAAATTTTGATGTTATTCTATTAACTGCAAATAATAATTATAAAAAACTTATTCAACAGGCAAAAGAATTTAAAGCAAAAAATGTTTTAATAAAAAATCATAAATTTTATTTGAAGGTAAAAAATTCGTTAAAAAAAACGAAAGTTTATTCTGGAGACATATCGATAAAAAAAATTTTTTCCAAAAAATTAGATTATGCGATGTCCGCTGTTGTAGGTATAGCAGGATTACAACCGACGATTGACGTTATAAAAATTAGCAGAACTGTAGCAATAGCAAACAAAGAGACCATCATCTGCGGCTGGAACATATTATCTAAACTTATTAAAAAATACAAAACTCAGATACTTCCCGTAGACTCCGAACATTTTTCTATAATGGAACTTACAAAAAATGTTAATGATTTAGATGTAGAAGAGATAATAATCACGGCTTCTGGAGGTCCCTTTTTAAGAAAACCATTAAATAAATTTAATAACATAAAACCTAAACAGGCTACAAATCATCCAAATTGGAAAATGGGTAAAAAAATTTCAATCGATTCTGCTAATATGATGAATAAAGTTTTTGAAGTTATTGAAGCATGTAAACTTTTTAAATTTAATAAGAAGAAATACAAAATAGTGATACACCCCCAATCTTATGTTCATTCAATTATTCGTTTTAAGAACGGCTTAATTAAAATGATTTTATATAATACAGATATGAAAATACCAATCTCAAACACTATTTATCAAAATGAAAATTCCTTTTCGTATAAATCTAAAATTGACACTAAAATTTTAAACAAATTAAATTTTGAAAAAGTGAATATAAATAAATTTCCTTCTATAAAACTAATAAAAAAATGTTTGAATTTTGGTTACGCAACACCGATAATTATTAACGCATCTAACGAAGTATTAGTGGACTTATTTTTAAAAGGAAAAATTAATTTCTTGGATATAGTAACGATCATAAACAAAATTTTTAAAGACAAAGATTTTAACAAATATGCTAAAAAGAAACCTAAAACAGTGAAAGAAATCAAAATAATAGATGGCTGGGCTAGATTGAAAACTACGAACATGTGTGTAATATAACTTTTATGGATATTTTGAGAAAATTAAATATTTTTGTAATTTTATTTTCTATTTTTTTTAACGTTAATTCTTATTCAGAGGTAGTAAAAAAAGTTGACGTTCAAGGAAATGATAGAATTTCTTCAGAAACGATAATAATTTTTGGAGATATTGCGATAGGCAAAAATTACAAAGAGTCTGATATTGGTTTATTAATCAAAAAACTTTATGAAACTAGTTTCTTTTCCAATATATCTGTCGAATTAGAAAATAATAAGTTAACTATAGTTGTAGAAGAAAATCCAATTGTGAACTCAATAATTTTTAAGGGAGAAAAAGCAGAAAAATATAAAAAAAAAATTTTAGAACTTCTGCATGTTAGAGAAAATACTTCTTTTGTACAAAACTTAATAAAGAGTGATATTAATCAAATAAAATCTTTCTACAAAGCGGCAGGATTTTATTTTGTTGATATTGATGTTGAAATCGAAAAATTAGAAAAAAATAAATTAAATCTAATTTATTCAATTGACAAAGGTGAAAAAGCTAAAATTTCAAAAATATATTTTTTAGGAGATAAAAAATTCAGAGATAAAAAATTAAGAGATATTATTACTTCAGAGGAAGCTAAATTTTGGAAATTTCTTTCGAGAAATGTTTATTTACATCAAGGAAGAATTGAATTAGATAAAAGATTATTAAAAAATTATTATAAAAATAAAGGTTATTATGAAGTAGATCTAACTTCTAGTAACGTCGAATATTCAGAAGGAGAGGGTTTCGTTTTAACTTTCAGTATTAATTCAGGGAAAAGATATAAATTTAAGAAAATTTTTGCAGACATTTCTAAAGCACTCGATAATAGCGCATTTCTTCCCTTAGAATCTGAATTTAATAAATTAGTTGGTGAGTATTACTCGCAAAGTAAATTAAACTCTTTGCTAGAAAAAATTGATAAATTGAGTGAACAAAAAGAATTGCAATTTATTAATCACAGCGTTTTAGAAACGTTAGATGGAAACGGAGTGGAAGTAAAGATTAACATTTTTGAAGGTAAGAAATTTGTAATAGAAAAAATAAATATAGCTGGCAACACCGTTACAAATGATTCTGTTATCAGGGGAGAACTACTTGTTGATGAGGGTGATCCATATAGTGCACTTCTTGTTAATAAATCAATTAATAAGATTAAAGGTAGACGTATTTTTAATAAAGTAACACAAAAAACATTACCTGGATCAAGTAAAGATTATAAAATGTTAGAGATAACAGTTGAAGAAAAATCTACTGGTGAAATTATGGCAGGTGCGGGAGTTGGTACAGATGGTACAACTTTTATGTTTTCTGTAACTGAGAACAACTGGTTGGGAAAAGGAATGAATCTTGCGAGCGCCCTAAATTTATCACGAGAAAGCGTAAGTGGTAATATTGCGGTAACAGATCCAAATTATCATTTTTCCGGTAAGTCAGTTTCAGCAGCATTTGATATTTCTGAATCAGATAAAACGAACACTTCAGGTTTTAAAAGTTCAAGAACAGGAGGAAGCTTAGGAACAAGTTTTGAGCAATATGAAGATGTTTATCTTTCCCCATCAATAGATATCGTTCATGAGAATATTGAAACTGAATCAACGGCATCTACTAATATTAAAAAAATGGATGGTAATTATTTTAATTCAAATTTTACCTATGGTATTACCATAGACAAAAGAAATCAGAGTTGGCAACCAACTAAAGGCTATAAAGCAGGTTTTTTTCAGACATTGCCATTAATTCAAGATTCTTCATCATTAAGTAATACATTTGATTTAAGTAAATACCACGATTTTTCAGAAGATGTGATTGGTTCTCTTAAATTTCAATTGAGAACAATACATGGCGTTGATGACGATGTTAGGTTGACAGAAAGAAAGTATATCTCATCAAAAAGATTACGTGGTTTTGTTAGAGGTAAAGTGGGACCGAAAGATGGTAATGACTGGGTTGGAGGAAATTATGTTACTGGATTATCTGCAGAAGCATCATTGCCTAATCTTCTGCCGGAGTCCTATAAAACTGATATCGGATTATATTTAGATACAGCAAATGTATGGGGTGTTGATTATAGCGATTCAGTCGATGATTCAAATAAAATAAGATCTTCTATAGGCATAGCAGCCAATGTATTTACACCCATTGGTCCTCTCAGTTGGACTTTGTCTCAGGCTATAACCAAAGCCTCTACTGATACAACAGAAACATTCAATTTTAATATAGGAACTTCATTTTAATGAAATATTTAGTAAAATTTTTTGTAATTACTTTTTTTTTAATTGTTAGTACACATGCGTTTGCTGAACAAAAAATAGTTGTATTAGATATGAAATATGTTTTAAATAACAGCAAAGCTGGAAAAGGTGCTCAGGAATTTTTAAAAAAAAAATTTAATGATAATGCAAAAAAATTCACTGAATTAGAAAAATCATTAAAGAAAGAAGAAATCGATTTGTTGAAGGCAAAAGTTAATTTTACCAAAGAGGAATATACAAAAAAAAGCGATACATTAAGAAAAAAAGTAATTGATTATCAATCACAAAGAAGATCATCAATTGATAAACTTACAACCCAAAGACTTGAGGCAAGAAAAATCCTTATGAAACAAATAGAACCCATTTTAGACGCTTACATAAAAAAAAATTCTATTTCCATAGTAATGGATAAGAAAAATATGCTTGGTGGATTAACAGAGTATGATGTCACAAAAATTATTGTTGAAAGACTTGATGAAGAATTTCCATCATTAAATTTACAATAAAATGTCAGAAAATCAGTTTTTTGAAAAAAAGGGACCTTTTTCCTTAAGCGAGATAGCTAAAGTTATTGGTTGTAGTGGTAATTTTTTACAAGAAAATAATTTTGAAATACGTAGTTTTGAATCATTAAATAATGCTAGCAATAATGATATGACTTTTTTAAATTCTAGCAAATATCAAGATTTGTCTTTAAAAACGAAAGCAGCAGCTTGCATAACATCAATAAATCTTTCGAAATTTCTTCCTAATAAATGTATTAGACTTGATGTAAAAAATGTTTTGTTTGCTGTTACTCAAGTAGCTAAAATGTTTTACCCAAGTGCTGATATGGATTTCCCAGATAAAAATTTATCAATATCAGATGATGTAAAAAGTTTATACCCGGATGTAAAATTTGGTAAAAATGTCTTAATTGGAAAAAATACTAGGATAGGAAAAAATTCTCATATTGCTAGCAGTAGTATAATAGAAAGCAATGTTCATATTGGTGAAAATTGTGTGATTGGTTCTTTTGTTACCATAAGAAATTCGTTAATCTCAAATAATGTATACATTCAAGACGGAGCAAAAATTGGAGTAAAAGGTTTTGGTTTTATACCTAATAAAAATAAAAATACCAGAACACCGCATGTTGGAAAAGTTATATTAGAGGAGGGTGTAGAAATTGGTGCTAATAGTACTATCGATAGAGGTTCCCTTACAGATACTATTATTGGAAAAAATACCTTTTTGGATAATCAAGTACATGTAGCCCATAATGTTCAAATAGGAAAAAATTGTATGGTAGCTGGACAAGTTGGTTTTGCTGGAAGTACTATTATTGGAGACAATGTTGTTATAGGTGGACAGGCGGGAATATCTGGTCATCTTAAAATAGGCAATAATGTTAAAATTGGTGGTGGCAGTGGAGTAATAAATGATATTTCGGATAATCATCAAGTGATGGGTTATCCTGCAATTTCTTTAAAGGAATTTGTAAAACAGAGAAAAAAATAATGAAAAGCAATTCAATAGATAAAAAGAAAATAGAAAGTTTGTTGCCGCATAGAGATCCTATGTTGTTAATTGATAAACTAATAAATATTGTCCACCTTAAATCAGCTACAGCGGTAGTTAATGTAAGAAAAACATCATTTTTTGTTCAAGGCCATTTTCCTGATCAACCGGTTATGCCTGGTGTATTTATTGTTGAAGCTTTTGGACAATCAGCTGCAGCTTTAACCGCTTATGGCATTAATCCAAAAGAATATGAAAATAAATTAGTCTATTTAATGACTGTTGAAAAGGCACGATTCAGAAATCCAGTTGTGCCTGATTGTGAACTTTATTTAAATATTGAAGCGGTAAGATCACATGGTCGTGTATGGAAATATAAAGGAGTTGCAAAGGTAAATGAAAAAATAATGGCTGATGCACAATGGTCAGCTACAATTGTTGATAGAAAAAAATGATTCATAATTCAAGCGTCATAGATAAGAAAGCGAAAATTGTAAAAAATGTAAAAGTTGGCCCCTTTTGCTATATAGGACCAGAAGTGCAAATCGCTGATAATGTTGAATTAATTTCAAATGTTCATATTGAAGGAAATACAAAAATTGGAAAAAATACAAAAATTTTTCCGTTTGCTAGTATTGGTACACCACCTCAAGATTTAAAATATAAAGGTGAATCTAATAGTTTAGAAATTGGTGAAAATAATGTTATCAGAGAATATGTAACTATTAATCCAGGTACAAAAGGAGGTGGGGAAAAAACTGTTGTAGGAAACAATTGTTTATTAATGATTTCATCACACATTGCACACGATTGTTATATTGGTAACAATGTAATTATTGCAAACAATGTACCTTTAGGTGGACACGTTACTATTGAGGATTCAGTTGTTGTTGGTGGTAATTCAGCAGTTCAACAATTTACAAGGATTGGTAGACTTGCCATGATAGGCGGTATGACAGGAGTTTTAAAAGATGTAATACCTTTTGGCTTGTCTTTTGGAAACAGGAATTATTTAAGAGGTATTAACTTAATAGGTTTAAAAAGAAATAAATATGACAACAAGAAAATAATGGACCTTAATGCAGCTTTTAAAAAAATATTTTCTTCTAAAAATCTTCACGAAAATTTAAATAAAATTAACGGAGAATATAAGGGAAACGATTTAGTAGCAGAGGTCATAAATTTTATAGCAAAAGATAAAAAACGACCTATTTGTACGCCACAGTCTGAATAATGATTGGTTTAATATTTGGAGAAACGCATTTTCCAATTCAAATTCTAAAAAAAATAAAAAAAAAACCTTTAAAATATTTAATCATTGATTTAACCAAAAAAAAGACTTTTAAAAAAAATAAATATTCTCATAATGTTTCTATCGGACAATTTGGAAAAATCATCAATATACTTAAAGAGAATAAATGTAAAAGAGTTTTGTTTGCTGGAAAAGTTAATAAACCAAATTTTTCCAAATTGAGATTAGATTTTAAAGGGGCTTATTATATTCCAAGAATTATAAGAAGTTCAAAGTTAGGAGACGTCGCAATCTTAAAAGAAATAATAAAGATTTTGAAACATGAAAAAATTAGTACCATAAGCTCTTTGACGTTCAATCCAGAGTTAACTTTAAAAAAAGGAAACCATTCAATAACTAAACCCAATATAAGTGACAATAAAGATATCAAAAAGGCGATAACTACTCTAAGCAAATTAGGAAAATATAGTTTTAGTCAAGGAGCAGTAGTCAGAAATGAAAAGATCGTTGCCATCGAAGGAAAAATGGGTACTGAAAAAATGCTCAAGAGATGTAAAAGTGAAAAATTTAGAAATAAAGGTGTCTTAGTTAAATTTCCTAAGAAGAAACAAGACTTAAGAATTGATTTACCTACGATTGGCCTAAAAACTTTAGCCCAATGTAAATCTGCAGGACTTAAAGGGATAGTTTTAAAGAGTAGACAAAATGTATTTTTGGAAAGAGAAAAATGCATCAGTTTTGCTAACAAAAATAAAATGTTCTTATTAGTCAAATGAAAAAAATATTTGTATTAACAGGCGAACCATCGGGTGATAAATTAGCTTCAAAAGTTATTTCTAAACTGAAAAGTTCAAATCCTAATATAGAATATTTATCTGTGGGAGGAGAAAATTTAAAAAATTTAGGAATTAAATCTCTTTATGATTTAAAAAAAGTTACTTATCTTGGATTTACTAAAGTTTTATTAAATGTATTTAAAATTAAAAAGAAAATTAATGAAACGGTTGATAAAATTATTGAATTTAATCCTGATATTTTGTTTTCTGTAGATAGCCCTGATTTTACCTTAAGAGTAGCTAAAATAGTTAAGAAACTAAAACCTAATGTTAAAACTATTCATTTTGTAGCTCCACAAGTTTGGATATGGAGAGAGCATAGAGTTAAATATCTAAAATCTTTCTTAGATCATATTTTATTATTATTCCCCTTTGAAAAAAAATATTTTGATAAAGAAAATATTCAATCTACTTTTACAGGTCACCCTTTACTTGAAGTGCAGACGAAAAGTAAAGTTGATATCAGTCAAATTATAAAAGAAAACAAAAAGATTTTTTCTATTTATCCTGGTAGTAGACAATCAGAAATTAATGTTTTAACACCTATCTTGTTTGAGTTTGTTAAATTAATGAATGAAAAATATACTAATATCTTTTTTGTATTTCATTCAACCTCTGAACATGGTCAATCGATAAAAAATCTCTTAACTAAAGAAGATTTTAAAAACTGTGATGTTGTTACCGATGAGAAAATAAAAGCTCATGTACTTGAGCAATCTATGTTTGCAGTATCTAAATCAGGAACTATTTCTTTAGAAATTTGTAATGCAAAAATTCCATCTATCATTATCTATAAGATGGACAGGATTAATTTTTTCGTAGTTAAGATGCTTGTGAAAGTAAAGTTTGCCAACATAATTAATATTGCAGCTGACGAAGAAATTATTCCTGAGCTATTACAATCAAACTGCAATCCTAGAAATATATACAAAACAGTAGACGAACTTTTAAACAATAAACAAGCTTTAGAAAAACAGGTAAGGGAATCTCAAAGAATCATAAGTGAATTCAAAACTGAAAAAGCCACTGAGATTGCAAGTTCAGTTTTACTTGATTATCTTTAATCTTTTGATGATCTCAAATTTATCAAGTGATAAAATAATATCGTAAATGCCTGGACCAAACTTAGATCCTGTTAGAGCAATTCTTAATGGTTGACCCACTGCCTTAAAGTCGATTTTATGTTTATCTATTAATTCTTTTATTATTTTTTCTAAACTATCTTTACTTATTTTTGATGTTTTTTCATATTCATTTGAGAAATCTTTTAATATTTTTTTTGAAGAATCGTTTAAAATTTTTAAATCCTCAGGTGAAATTTGAACATTATCATTAAGAATATACTGAGCATTTTTATATATATCTTCTAGTGTTTTTGCTTTATTTTTTAGAAACTTTAGAGATTTTAATAGAGTATTTTCCTTTGAGTTATCAATACTTTTTGTAAATTTTTTACAGTATGTTTTTAAATGTTCGAATAATTTTTTTTCGTCTATATTTTTTATATAATGCTCATTGATAGATAATATTCGCGACTTATCAAGTTTTGATGGAGATTTTCCAATCCCTTTTAAATGAAATAATTTTATACTTTCCTCTAAAGTAAATATTTCTTTATCTTTGTGAGACCAGCCTAATCTTAATAGATAATTTCTTAAAGCATCAGATAAAATACCTAATTTTACATAATCATCAATTGTTGAAGCTTTGTCTCTTTTAGATAATTTTGATCCAGTATCATTATGTATTAATGGAATATGAGCAAACTTAGGTAATTTCCAATTCATTGCTTCATATATTTGTTTTTGCTTAAATGTATTTATTTTATGATCATCTCCTCTTATAACATGAGTGATATTCATTGTATGATCATCAACCACAGCAGATAATTGATAAGTTGGCGATTCATCTTGTCGCAAAATAATAAAATCTTCTATTATGGAATTAGAGATATTAATATTGCCTTGCACCAGATCTTTAATCAAAGCATTTCCTCCAATTTTACTTTTAAATCTAATTACTGGTTGAATATTTTTAGGAACTTCCAAATCTTTAGGATCTCTCCATTTTCGATTGTAAATAAAAGGTATTTCCTTTTTTTTAGCTTTTTCTTTTTGCTCGTTTATTTCTTTCTCTGAACAATAACATTTATAAGCAAAACCTTTTTTTAATAGTTCTTCAGCTACTTTTTGATGTTTGTTGATATTTTGTGATTGGATATATTCCTTATCATCATATTCAATGCCAATCCATTTTAATGATTGAACAATTTGATTTTTATATTCATCTTTTGATCTTTTTTTGTCCGTATCTTCAATTCTTAAATAAAATTTTCCATTATTATTTTTTGAAAATAGCCAATTAAAAAGAGCTGTTCTGACTCCACCTATATGTAGTGGTCCAGTTGGAGATGGAGCAAACCTTGTTGCTACTAAACTCATAAATTATTATTAGACTATTTTACTGAAAGTTTCTATACAAAGATACTAGAACACCTTGAACTTTAACTCTATTAGGACCAAAAATTTTGGTTTCGTATCTCTTGTTTGCGCTTTCAAGAGCTATGACTTTACCTTTTTTTCTTATTCTCTTAAGCATAGCTTCATGATCATCGATTAGAGCAACAACTATTTGTCCACTATTTGCCGTATTAGTTTTTTTCACAATTACAGTATCGCCATCGTTTATTCCAGCTTCAATCATTGAGTCACCAGAAATTTTTAAACCAAAATGTTCTCCATTATTGCTAAGTTCTTCCGGAAGAGAAATTTTACTAACTTCATTCTGTATTGCTTCAATGGGAGTTCCTGCGGCAATTTTCCCTAGGACAGGAACTTCATTTATATTTTTCTTTGCATTTGCAGAATCTAAACCACCTTTAATTACACTTGGTGAAAAAGAGTTGTAAATATCATTTGCACTAGCTGTTTCTGGAAGTTTTAAAACTTCTAATGCCCTTGCTTTATGAGCTAATCTTCTTATAAAACCTCTTTCTTCAAGAGCTGAAATAAGTCTATGGATTCCAGATTTTGATTTTAAATTTAATGAATTTTTCATCTCTTCATACGAAGGAGAAATACCAGTATATCTGATCTTTTTGTTTATAAATAAAAGCAGGTTTTTTTGTTTTTTTGTTAGCATAGAACAAATATCGTACATTTATTGTTCTATTAAAGTTCTAAT